>Ga0163153_10000969_pt1 | contig 47006 bp, 46 predicted proteins | sample OliLakLV19MP6IB1_FD_148629 | JGI IMG/M metagenome (GOLD analysis project Ga0163153, IMG submission 148629) | Freshwater microbial mat bacterial communities from Lake Vanda, McMurdo Dry Valleys, Antarctica - Oligotrophic Lake LV.19.MP6.IB-1 | ecosystem: Environmental > Aquatic > Freshwater >... | reverse complement strand
TTCGCGACGACGAATGCCGCGTCAGAACCGACAACGCGCCAGCAAACTTCGCAACCTGCCGCCACATCGCCTACAATCTCACCCGCAAGCTTCCGGGAAGGGATTCCATCCGCCTCCGGCGCAAAACCGCTGGGTGGGACGACGAATATCTCGCCAGCCTCATCGCCGCGTGATTTCCTTCACCCGATTCCCCTGCGACCGAAACCCACAGCAAGGTTTCCGAAAGCCCTGTGATCGTTTTAAATGCGCCAATCTTGATCTTAAAGTGGAAATGTATTACTCTTACTTGTAAGAGTAGGAATGGAGAGCGAGATGCGAATTACGTCGAAGGGGCAGGTTACGATTCCGGCACATATTCGGGAGCGTGCGGGACTATTGCCGGACACTGAGGTCGATTTTGAGTTCGACGGCAAAACCGTCCAAATTGTCAAGGCTCGCAGGCCGGGCAAGACCTCGCGTGGCGCCAAACTGATTGAGCACATGCGCGGGACGGCTACTGTCAGAATGACGACAGATCAAATCCTGGCGCTTACGCGCAAACTATGACGGCGACGTTGATCGACAGCAGCGTTCTGCTTGATATTGCAACACAAGACCCGAACTGGTTCGAGTGGTCAAGCCGAGCGTTGGCAGAGATTGCAGACTCCTCGCGCCTTGTGATCAATGTTGTGGTGTTTGCAGAAGTCTCGGTTGGCTATGCGCAGATCGAAGAAATTGAGGATGCGCTGCCTGCCCAAATCATCAGGGAAGCGATCACTGAAGAGATGGCCTTTCTCGCGGGAAAGGCCTACGGCGCGTATCGTCGGCGCGGCGGCATTAAACTTTCGCCGCTTCCGGATTTCTTTATTGGGGCACATGCCGCCATTTCGGGCTATCGGCTCATCACGCGTGATCCGATCCGAATTCGGACATATTTTCCTCAGGTTCGATTGATTACGCCAAAACCCACAACATAACCGGCATCGTCATCATCGCTGTCAGCGTTTGGGTGGTGGTGATGCCGGCCATGAGGGGGGCGTCGCCGCCGAGCTGGCGGGCGAGGATGTAGGACGAGGGAGCGCCGGGGACGGCGGCGCAGATGAGGGCTGCGGTTTTTGCGGCACCGTCTACTCCCAAGAGTGTTGCACCTAGGGCGACCATTGCAGGCATGGCTAGAAGTTTCAGAATGGTAGCGGTGGCGATGGCGGCCGGCCGGGCTCGCAAATCGGCGAAGTCAAGGCTGGCGCCAACGGCCAGAAGGCCGAGCGACAGTGCGGCCTTGCCGATGAGATCGATGGTGGTGCTGGCGACCTGGGGAATGGGCAAACCGGTAAGCTGGACGGCGATGCCCGCGATGCAGGCGAGGATCAGCGGGTTTCTGATCAGCTGTTTGGAAAGCATCACCAAGCCTGGTTCGCCTCCGGCAGCGTGACGCACCAGGACAACGACGCACAACGTGTTGGCTAGAGGCACCATGATGGCGATGGCGATGGCTGCAAGTGCGAGGCCTTTGCTGCCCAACACAGCAGCGATGGCACCGAGTGCGACATAGCTGTTCCAACGCACGGCGCCCTGGAACAGGCTGGTGAAGGCGGGGCCGTCAAGTTTGAGTGCATTGCGAAAGGGGTAGACGATAACGGCCATGGCGATCATCGCGGCCGACAGCAACAGTGCCAGACGGCCGATGGGTTCGTTGCTGAAGTCGGCGAAGGCGATGGCGCCGAAGAGGAAGCAGGGGAACAGGACAAAGTAAGTGAGGCGTTCGACGGCGCGCCATATGCCGTCGGTCATAAGCTGTAGCCGCCGCAGTCCGGCGCCGATGGCGATGATGGCGAATACGGGGATCAGGGCGGAAAGGACGTCGATCATGGGTGCTTCGCCGAAATTTCTTCCAGCGACTTTTTTGCGGTTTCGGGCAGGAACCAAATTGCGAGCAACGATAGGGGCGTCAAGAGACTGAGTATTGCGATCGAAGTTCCGTGCGATCCCCAACGCTCATAGAGTTCTGCTTCGACCAAAAGCCCGATGCCTCCTGCCGCCAGCCAACACAACAGGCGCAAGGCCGAGGCGAGGGAGCGATGCGACGTGGGGAACAATTCGGCGGCAAGACCGGCTATCAAAATGTCGGCGGCAAGATAGGCAAACAGTCCGGCTGTCCAAAACAACACCAGCCACGGCCCCGTGGCCCACGTGTAAAACGAAGCAAAGCTCAACGTCGAAGCGGCAATCATGGCCGCGAGTACGATCCGTCGGCCAATCCTGTCGCTGAGCGTGCCCGCCACAATATTGCCGAGAATGGCGATGGCGCCGGCTGCAATCACCAGGACAGAGACCTGTCCCGGTAACCAACCATGCGTGGATTGAAGGTGTTTGGAGAGAAAGACGACGCTTGAGGCCATGCCAAAGGCATAGGGCATGGCGATGGCCGCCAGGAGCGCCATGCGGCCGGGGTAGTTCGTGATCAGGCTTGCGAAGGGGTGAGTTGCGTGCCCTGATTTTTTGTGATCCTCAAAGCGCTTTGTTTCCTTCAGTTTTCGCCGGGCCCAGAGCAACCACAGCAACGGAATGGCGCCCAGAAAATAAATGGCACGCCATCCGAACGGCAACAGATTGACAAAGCCGAAAACAAGGGCGGCAAAGCCGGCGCCGAATGAGGCAAGCGCTCCCAATTGCCCGATCGCCCAGCCACGCGTTCGCTCGGAGAATTCTTCCGCGATGACGACCACGCAGAGCAATTCTTCCGTGTAGGCAAACACGCGCGCTAACGTTTGGGCGGCGACGAATTCGGGAAGGCTTTGGGCAAACGAGGTCCAAATCGTGCAGGCCGTTGCGCCTGCCAGCGTGAGCAGCAGCAACGAGCGGCGTCCGATGCGGTCGGCGAGATAAGACAAGAAAATGGCTGGGATCATGCCCAGCCTGAAAATGAAGATGATGCGGCCGACGTCGGCTTCGGGGATGTTGAAGCTCTTTTGGATCTGGGGAAGCGCCAGCCCGTATATGTTGAGATCGTAACTGGCGATAAAGATTGCGGTGCCGACCAGCAGCAAGAGCTTCTTGTGTTCGTCGGGTACGGGTTCCGGCGGACGGGTATAAATTTGACGGAGTGTACGCCCAAGATGCTTGCCGATGCTCATGGGTGGGCCTGCAGTCTGGAATCCAAAACCCCTTGCAAGATGAAGGCTGCCGCCATTTTATCGACGACCTGTTTGCGCCTGGCGCGCGACATGTCTGCGTCGATGAGTGTGCGGGTGACGGCGGCTGTCGAGAGGCGTTCGTCCCAGAGCAGGATCGGCATGGCGCGATGAGCGTCGAAGTTTCGGGCAAAGGCGCGGGCAGATTGCGCCGAAGGTCCTTCGCTGCCGTCCATGTTGAGAGGCAGCCCGATGACGAGGCCGCCGACCCCGTGTTTGACGATCAACGCGACCAGGATTTTGGCATCGGCCGAGAATTTGGTCCTTGGCAGCGTCTCTAACGGAGACGCCACAGTCCGTAATACGTCCGAAAGCGCTATGCCGATGGTCTTTTCGCCGAGATCAAGGCCAAAGAGACGTTCTCCGGGCTTTAGTGCTTCGGCCAATTCGGCGGGGGTTTTGACTATCACGCCGTTCTCACGCTCGCTCCTTGCAACGGTCCGGGGAGGTTGGTAGCAAAGCCCCCGTTCCACCACAAGAAATTGATCTCCAAGAGCTCCCTATGTCCGTCGATAAAGACACTGTCAGGCGCGTGGCCAAGCTGGCGCGTATTGCTTTCCCCGAAGAGCGGCTCGAGCCGATGGCGGGCGAGCTGAACCGTCTTTTGGCTTGGGTCGAGCAATTGAACGAGGTCGACACATCGAGCGTCGAGCCGATGACCAGCGTGGTTCAGATGCGGCTTAAGATGCGCGACGATGTGGTGTCGGATGGCGGCCAGGCCGAGGCAGTGACCAAGAACGCGCCGTTGGGCGAGGATCATTATTTCGCGGTGCCCAAGGTGGTCGAATGAGCGATCTGACCGGATTGACGATTGCCGAAGCGCGCGACGGCTTGCGTAAAAAGGCGTTTTCTGCGCGCGAGTTGACCGAGGCGCATATCAAGGCGATCGAGAAGGCGCGGGCGCTGAATGCGTTCGTGACGGAAACGCCGGAGATCGCGCGCGCGGGTGCGGTCGAGAGCGACAAGCGGTTGGCCGCGGGACGGCCAAGGGCGCTTGAGGGCATTCCGCTCGGCATCAAGGATCTGTTCTGCACCAAGGGCGTGCTGACGACCGCGGGGTCGCATATTCTCGACGGCTTCAAGCCGCCGTATGAGTCGACCGTCACGCAGAATTTGTGGAACGCGGGCGCTACGATGTTGGGCAAGCTCAACATGGACGAGTTCGCCATGGGCTCGTCGAACGAGACCAGCTACTACAAGCCCGTGATCAATCCGTGGCGGCGCAAGGGTTCGAACACCGCGTTGGTGCCGGGCGGTTCGTCGGGAGGATCGGCGGCCTCGGTCGCGGCGCGTTTGGTGTTGGGTGCGACGGGCACTGATACGGGCGGCTCGATCCGGCAGCCTGCTGCCGTCGTCGGTATCGCCGGCATCAAGCCGACCTATGGGCGCTGTTCGCGCTGGGGGATTGTTGCTTTTGCCTCGTCGCTGGATCAGGCGGGGCCGATGGCGCGCACGGTGCGCGACTGCGCGATCATGCTGAAGACGATGGCGAGCCACGACCCGATGGACTCGACCAGCGCGGATGTGCCGGTGCCGGATTACGAAGCGGCTATGACGGGCAATGTACGGGGCTTGCGCGTCGGCATTCCGAAGGAATATCGCATCGACGGCATGCCGGGCGAGATCGAGGCGCTGTGGGCCAAGGGGATCGAATGGTTGAAGGCGGCGGGTGCTGAAATCGTCGACGTCAGTCTGCCGCACACGAAATACGCGCTGCCGGCCTATTACATCGTGGCACCTGCCGAGGCGTCGTCGAACCTGGCGCGTTATGACGGCGTGCGATTCGGGTTGCGCGTGCCGGGCAAGGACATCACGTCGATGTACGAGAACACGCGCGCGGCCGGGTTCGGGCGCGAGGTGCAGCGGCGCATTCTGATCGGCACCTATGTGCTGTCAGCGGGATATTACGACGCCTATTACATCAAGGCGCAGAAGCTGCGCACGCTGATCGCGCGCGATTTCGATGAGGCTTATAAGAAATGCGACGTGCTGCTGACACCGACGGCACCGGGCCCTGCGTTCGGGATCGGCGAGAAAAGCGACGATCCAATTGCGATGTATTTGAACGACGTGTTCACGGTAACGGTGAATCTTGCGGGCCTGCCGGGGATATCGGTGCCGGCGGGGTTGAACAGCGAAGGGCTGCCGCTGGGTTTGCAGTTGATTGGCAAGGCGTTCGACGAAGCGACGTTGTTCCGCGCGGGCGAAGTGATCGAGAAGGCCGCCGGGATGACGCCGCGGCCGCAGGCTTGGTGGGAGGTTTAGGCGTCTCCGCGTTTGTCTCGTGATGAGTTTCAATCTTTCTTCCCAGGGGGCTTGCCCGCCTGTGTGCCGGCTATCGTGCATCTGCGCAGGGTATATAACCGGGCGGATTATGTGATCAACTCACCCACGAGATCTCAACTGATGACGAACCTGATGAGCAACTTGATCCAGATCGTAGTCTGCGCTGGTCTCCACTGTGACCAGCGATCCGATTTTGAGCGAGCCCAAAGCCGCGAGGCGCTCAAACTGTCCCCTTAAGAGTCCCAAGCGTGCAGCGTCGTTGTGCCCAGGATGCCGTTGCCGCACTTTGAAACGCTGCTCGGCAAGTCTTGGTGGGCAGTTGCAATGCACTTCAACAATGTTCGACGACAATGTTTTGAGCCAATCCGTTGGCGTACCCGAAGAACCGGCAGCGCCTTCGTGACGCCAGAATGAGCACAGGCTCGGCCAGCGAGCCCCGTGAACGTCAGGAAAGAAAAGCGAGTTTTCGATCCAGTGCTTTCACGTTGACGACCCATAATTCTTTCAGGGCCGGGGTGAAAATTGCGAGTAGGAAGATCAGACGGGAATGCCCGCGCACCCCAACCCATACAATTCTACGGGGAATAATTCTGGGGTGCTTCGTTGGATTGGGCTTGTGTTCACCTTGTTTAGTGCTCAAAGGGCGCTAACCACCGGCTATCTCTCTGGTTTTGGAGGGATAATCTTGCCAAAGCAGCAAGGTCGGTGCAAATGGTGATTCGGTTTGGCGCGACTACTGGGGTTGCATATGAGCGCGAGTGTCTTGCGGGTGGAATGGGTGCTGTTTTTTGCGGCGCTTGCGATTGCATGGCCGGGCGCCGCACAGGCCGCTGAGACGGTGGGCGCTGCGTCAAGTTTGCGGCCGCAAGCTTCTCAGACTCCACAGAACGCCGCGCGGGCGGACATTTCGCTCAATGCACAAATTTACCGCAATGCGGTGCTGACAACAGCGGCGCAAGGCCGGTTGGAAGTGACGTTTCTTGATCGCAGCAAGCTGAGCATGGGTGGCGGCTCGAGCCTGGTCGTGGATGACTATGTCTATGCGGGGTCCGGCGGTTCAGACCGGCAAGTGCTGCGTTACACCAAGGGCGCATTCCGCTTTATCTCGGGTGGCATTCCCAAGGCAAATGTTCGCGTTGAAACGCCGACGGTGACCATCGGTATTCGCGGCACGACGCTCAGAACCCTGGTGACGGACGACGGGACGACCACCGTCGGCCTTGATTCCGGGGACGCCTTCGTAACGTCCAAGCAGACCGGACAGACCGTGCACCTCACTCCCGGAGAAAAAGTGACGATCAAGCCGAGTGGTGAAGTGGGCAATGTCGAGTTGGGGAAGGTTGAAGGCTGTGATTAGGTTCAGCGGTCATTGGCGAACAGCTTCTTCGCTTGCGCTTGGTGGGGCTCTGGCGGCTCTTTCGGCCCTTGGCCCGGCGCTTGCGAATGAATCGCTGTCTAACGCCGACATCTTCCTGGACATTCGCACCGACAACGCCGCTATCGAGACGTTGACATCGTTCGGCTTCGATAATTTCAATCAAGGAACGCACGTCTCGGACTGGGGCTTTATGCTCGATGGTGTATCGGCGACGTTCCAGAACAACACGACGAGCGGCGGCGGACTCCCGTTTGGCGTTCTTTCGAATTCCGGCGGCATTATCAGCGGTAGCGCAAGTTACACCTATGGCGCCTACGCCATCACGGTGACCCGGCAGTACCAGATCGTGGGCGCGGGCTCGGTGTTGGTCACGACGACCATCCAGAACACCGGCCAATCCATCGGAAGCTTTCTCGGCTACGACACTTTCGATCCCGACATCGGAATTGCCAGGGCCGGTCCCTTTTCAACATACAACGATGTTTTCACCGATTCGGGAATCTTGATCGGTTTGGCCTCCGATACCGTGACAACGGGCTATAGCGTTGCGCTGGGTGTGACGGATCCCCGTGCGGTGGTCGCAGCAGGGTTTCCATTCCAAATCAATTCGCCACCAAGCCTGACGGGTGTTGCGACATCGGCGTTCGATGGTAATGGGGGGCTCGCGGACCAGGGGCTTCACATCGTATTTTCCGCCCCGCTTGCCACCGGCGCGGGCACAACTTTCCAGTACTTTCTCAACTTCGGCACCAGTCCTGCCGGTGCTCTCAGCGCTTTGCAGTCGGCGATGACGAGCGTTTGTCCGACCAGCGTTGCTGCCGACACATGTCTCCTGACGTCGGCAAGCAATCAAAACCTGACGATCGACGCGCAAGGCGGCAGCGACACGTTCCAACTTGGTGGTGCGGTAAATTTTAGTTTCGATGCCGGCAAGATTGGGACGACATACACAAACTTCGAAGTCTTCCAAAAGGACGGCACATCGACCGTCAACCTGACGGGTACGGCGGGTATCAGCACACTCGGCTTCGACGTGTTGAACGGCCGCCTGGTCGCGGGCGCGGGCACGCTGGGCGCGACCGGCAGCAATAGTGTTGGCGCGGGCGCCACGCTTGAGATCGCGGGAAACAATGCCGTCGGTTCGGTCAGCGGGCTTGGCACGTTCGAAATTTCCAGCGGCGCCGTTACGGCCAACTCGGTCATCGTCGATCATTTCGTAATCAATTCGGGCGGTCTTGGCGGTGGCATCCTCGCCAGCAACAACCATGACATCCTGGGCGGTACGGTCACCAGTCAATTGCGCGTGGGCAATACCAATACCGTCGATATCGCAGCCGGCGCGCAAGTGACATCGGCTTTCGGCACACCGATCCTTTGGGTCGCCAATTCTACCGGCGCGGGGGTCCAAATCGTCAACGATGGGATTGTTCATTCCAGCGGGGCTGCCGACGCTATCGGGGCCTCGGGCATTCGCACGGGTGCGATGACGATTACGAATACCGGCAGCATCATTTCGGACGGCGGCGCGGCGCTCTACTTTGGCACGGCGAGCGGCCCGGTGACGATCACCAACTCCGGCACCATTGGCGGCCTGACCGCCGCCATCGTCACCGGCGGCGGCAACGACACGCTGAACCTGACCACGGCCGGCATTCTCAATGGTCGCATCGATGTGGGCGCGGGTGTCAACACGTTGAACCTGTCGGGCACGGGATCGTCGACATTCCATGGCGAGGATTCGAGTTCGAACCCGGGGCTTACGGACTGGATTGGATTCACCGATCTCAATGTCGACAGCGGCAGCTGGACCCTCATCGGCGGCGGCTATTACGACAGCGCGACGGTCGATGCGGGTGCTACGCTCATCGTGGACGACTCGGGGCAGTTGGGCGCCACCGACGGCGGCATCGGTGTTGGACCTTCGGGGTCGCTCGCTCTCACGGTGAACGGGACGCTTCAAACCACGTCGAGCAATCTCGTCGCCTATCTCTATGGGGAAGATCCCAATGTGACGGTTGCAGGAAACGGTCACCTCGATTTGTCGAGCGTCGTAGGCATCGTGCTTTCGGGCAACAACACATTCACAGGGCTAACGACAATTGCGGATGGCGCGCTCGTCGTCGTGACCGGCACCATGCCGGGCGAATTCGACATCGGCGCCAACGGTTCGTTGATCATCGGCGCGAGTTTTGCGCCGGCGGGCTTTGACGGCAGCGGCGATCCCGTAATCGCGGTCAGCGGGGCAGGTGCCACTGGTGATGTATCCGGCGACATTGCCATCGACGCGGCGGGCCTTTTGAAATTCAACCGGACCACCGCCTTCACCTATGGTGGGCAATTGTCGGGCGCCGGCAAACTGATCAAAGACGGCACGGGACTGTTGTCGTTGTCGGGGAATAATCTGTTCACGGGCGGCATCGATATCTTGGAAGGCGGCGTTCGCTTGCTGAGCAACACCGCCGCCGGAATCGGGCCGATCACGACCTATGGCTCGGTCATCTCTTATGGCAACGGCGTCAACAGTGCGGCGCCGATCATCGTCAACAGCAATACGACGCAGCTCGAAGTCCTGGTTGGCTCGGCCGAACAGTCGGGCGCCATCAGCGAAATAGGCGGGTCGCGCCCAATTGAAAAAATCGGTGTTGGAAACCTGACGCTGTCCGGCGTGAACAGTTACACCGGCCTCACCACCATCACGGCGGGCACGCTTTCGGCACAGGGCGGCAGCGCCATCGCGAACACTGGCGCGGTTACCACAGCCGCCGCCGGAACCTTTGCGCTCAACACCAGCGAGACTATCGGCCGCTTCTCGGGTTCGGGCACGCTCAACCTTGGCTCCGGTACAATACTGACCACCGGCGACGCGTCATCCACATTGTTCTCGGGTACGTCTTCCGGTGCTGGTGGCCTGACGAAGTCGGGTAGCGGCACTTTCACCTTGACCGGCGCGAATAGTTTTTCGGGTGCACTGAATGTCGCAAACGGCAACCTCACTGTAACGCCGGGCGGCAGCCTTGCCAACATGTCGTTAAGCGTCGCCAATGGCGCGTTCGCGTTCCTGGGAGGTGCGGTGCAAGGTGTGAATGGCGGCGGCATGACCGGAAGTGCGCTGGGCGGCGTGACGGTGAGTGGCGGCGGCACGATGTACCTCGACGACAATACGAACCTGTCGGGTTCGTCGTTGACGCTGGCCGGCGGCTCGAACCTGAATTTGTTCCTGACGACGAATACCGCCGTGTATCCGCAGATCACGGTGTCAGGTGCCGCTAACGTCGCGGGCGCGAATTTAGGCGTATATCTCGACCCGCTAACTTTCGGCGGCACGACTGCCACGTCGTTTACCTACAGCAATGTCATTACGGGCGGGAGCGCTGCGGGTACCTTTGGTTCGGTCACGTTGCTGCAGGCACCCAGCGCACTTTTCACGGTCGCTGCAATCTACAGCCCCACGACGATTGGACTTCAGATCAATCGCAACACCTTCACCTCACTGGGCGGGGGAGACGGCAATGACGATAATGTCGGGGACGGGCTCGACGAGATTTTTGAGGACGGGCCAACTGACCCGGATTTGGTGAATCTTATCAATACCGTCGCCAATAGTTCGCCGTCGTCGATCGAAGACATTTATGCGGCGATCGCGGGTTCGGAAAATGCCGAAAGCAACGGCGCGGCACAGCGCACCGACGATCCGTGGAAACAATCGGTCGCCGAGCGTGTCAACGCGGCGCGGACGACGGGCTGCACGGTTGCGGGCGACGATTGGTGTTTGCGGCGCTATGCGCAAGCCAGCACGGGCGGCGAGGTGATGTCGGACGTGCTGGGCGATCCCACCGCCTTCGATTGGCTGGAAACCGGTATTCGCGACGCAGGCACGACCTCAGTGTGGGCGCGCGCCATCGGGGCTTGGGGTCAGACTTACGGCGATGCCTTTGCGCCCGGTTCGCAGCAAATTACGGGTGGCTTGATTACGGGTGTGGACCGGGTGTTCGACTCGCTTCTGCTGGCGGGGTTGGCCGCGCAATATGTCGAGACAGGTGTCGACTTCGACGCCAGCCGGAATGGATCCAATATCAAGTCGGGGCAATTGGGCGCCTATGTTTCGTATGGCGGCGCGGAGACCTATGTGAACGGCAACCTCAGCGTCATCGGCTCGCAGGCCAGCGCGGAACGCTTTGTCAGCGTCGGGCCGCTCGACTATGACATCACGAGTTTCTCGCGCTCATGGTCGTACACCGCGTCGGTGGAAGCAGGCACTATTCTCGAGAACGACGGTTACCGGTTCGAACCGTCGTTTGCTCTGAACTATCAGGGTGCTTTCCCCGGCGATTATGAAGAGCGCGGCGGCGGCGGACTGTCGCTGCTGCTGCAGCCGGAGGATTCCCAATCGCTGCGGACAATCGCCAGCGCCCGAATCTCGCGCGTCTTCGCGATGGGAGACCGCAAGATCGTTCCGCAATTGCGTCTGGATTGGCGTCACGAAATGCTCGACCGGCGGCAGGAGTTCTCCGCGGCTTTCTCCGGGGCTCCGACCGTGTTCTTCGACGTCAAGGGTGCTGCTTACGCACGCGATACCTTCTCGGCCGGGGCTTCGATGACGATGCCGTTGACTGGAAAGATTACCGGCTACATCGATGCGCAAGGTGCTATCAGCGAAGACAGCGTCTCGGCCATGGTCTCCCTGGGCGGACGCGCGACCTGGTAGCTGGCCTTTGCAAACCCGTCGGGCTATGTGCGAATATAGGCGATTCTTCGGAGGGCTGGTCATGCGCATTTCACACTGGGTTAAATTTGCGGGCGTTCTTTTTGTGCCGATGCTGTTTCTCGCCAGCTGCATCGAAGATCATGGTGAAGGTCCAGCCGGGGCAGTGGCACACGCGGATCATCACGCAGGCGGCGCCAAGACCATGCCGCTGTTTGATAATTTGGGGACACATTCACACAAGATATCGACAGCGTCGGCGGAGGCGCAGGCTTATTTCAATCAGGGCTACCGGTTTCTGTTCAATTTCAATCATGCGGCGGCGATATCCTCGTTCGAGGAAGCGTTGAAGCGTGACGACAAATGCGCCATGTGCTGGTGGGGTATTGCTTTTGCGCACGGACCCAACATCAACATGCCGATGATGCCGGACGCTGTGGCGCCGGCCACTCACGCGATCGGCATGGCGCAGAAACTGGCGCCGGGTGCGAGTGTTGCCGAGCGTGCCTATATAGCGGCGCTGGCGAAGCGCTATTCTTCGGATGCGGCGGCTGATCGCGGGGCGCTCGACAAGGCGTTCATGCAAGCCATGCGGGGTGTGGCAAAGCGCTATCCGCGCGACCTCGATGCACAGACGCTGTATGCCGAAGCGCTGATGGACACCTCGCCGTGGGATTACTGGCAGGCTAACCGGCGCAGGCCCAAGGCGGGGCTGGAGCCCCTGGTGCCGACGCTGGAGCGGGTGTTGAAGCGGGCGCCTGGTCATGTGGGCGCGATGCATCTTTATATTCATGCGGTTGAGAACAGCACCACACCGCAGCGCGCGGAAGTCTATGCCGACCGCCTGGGGCCATCGATGCCGGGGGCCGGTCATCTCGTGCATATGCCGACGCATATCTACAATCGCATCGGGCGCTATGAGGACGGCGTGGTATGGAATCAAAAGGCTGCCAAAGCTGACGAAGCCTATCTTGCCGCTACGAATGATCGCGGCATGTATTCGGCGATGTACTATGTGCACAATCTGCACTTCGTGTGGACGGCGGCGACGAATGATGGGCGCTCGGCGCTGGCGCTGGAGTACGCGCAGCGCGTGCTCGAAAAAGTGCAACCGAAGATGGCGCTTGATCTGCCACCCATACAGGCTTTCGTGCCAACCTTGCTTTACGCGCAATTGCGGTTTGGCAAGTGGGATGACGTTCTGGCGGCACGCGCGCCCGATCCCGGGCTGCATTACGCTACCGCGATCTGGCATTACGCGCGGGCACGTGCTTTCGCCATGAAGGGCGATGTGAATGCGGCGACGCGCGAGAGTGCGTTGATTGCGCCGTCATTCAGCGAAGCCGACGGCAAAGTGTTTCAAGGCTTTGGCGTGCCCGGTGACGATATGGTGCGGATCGCCGGTCATGTGGTGCGCGCGGAAATTGCCCGCGCCAAAGGTGACCTGCCGGATGCGATCAACGAGCTGAAGGCCGCCGTCATTGCGCAAGACAATTTGGCCTATACCGAGCCACCGTGGTGGGATTTCCCGACGCGACAGTATCTGGGTGCAGTGCTGTTGCAGGCCGGGCGCGCGGGTGAGGCCGCCGATGTGTACCGCCAAGACTTGAAAGAGTGGCCGAAAAACGGCTGGTCCCTGTTCGGGCTGCACGCGGCGCTGGTCAAGCAGGGCCGCACGAGCGAGGCGGCGGCGGCGCAATCGGCGTATGAGAAGGCTTGGGCGCGGGCGGACGTGGAGTTGAAGGAGAGCAGGTTTTAGCGTTCCCCCATCGTCTGCAGCCGCTATCGCGGCGCAGCCACTTCCCCCGCAAGCGGGTGAAGACAGAAAATCTGGTGTCTTCCTCGGCTTGCGGGGGAAGTGGCTGCGCATTGCTGAACGCAATGCTGCAGACGATGGGGGCCTTCTACACCCGCACCACTTTCCCTGGGTTCATGATGCCCAACGGGTCTAGGGCGCGTTTGATGGTGCGCATGGTTTCCAGCGCGGCGGGCGATTTGTAGCGCGATATTTCGTCGATTTTGGCCTGGCCTATTCCGTGTTCGGCGCTGACGGAGCCGCCAAGGCTGTGGACGATGTCGTGGACAAGGCGGTTGATTTCCGGTGCACGGTTGAGGAAGGCGGCTTTGTCCGCGCCCACGGGCTGGCTGATGTTGAAGTGGATGTTGCCGTCGCCGATGTGGCCGAAAGGGACGGGTCTGGCACCGGGCATAGCAGCGATGACGGCGCGAGAGGCTTCGTCGATGAAGCGGGGGATTGACGATATGGGGACGGAGACATCGTGTTTGATGCTGCCGCCTTCGGGCTTTTGCGCCTCGGAGATACTGTCGCGCAACTTCCAGAAAGCTTCGCGCTGTGTCAGCGACTGGGCGATGGTGCCATCGACGATGAGGTTGGCGCTGGCGGCGCTGGTGAGCAGGTCTTGCGCGGTGCCTGACTGGCTGGCGGCACGCAACGACACATCGATAAGGACGAGCCAGGGCCAGGCGCGGTCGAAAGGGTCGCGCGTGGCGGGTATGTGTTGGAGGACAAAATCAAGCCCCCGTCGCGGGATCAATTCAAAGGCTGTGATCGCGCCGCGCGAGAGGGCGAAACTCAACAATGCGACGGCTGACTGAAGATCGTTGACGGCGGCAATTGCGGTCTCGATGGCGGCGGGGCGTGGGAAAAGTTTGAGGGTCGCTGAGGTGACAATTCCCAACGTGCCCTCGGCGCCGATGAAGAGTTGCTTGAGGTCATAGCCGGTGTTGTCTTTGCGCAATCCCGTGAGGCCGTTCCAGATTTCGCCGCTGGGCAGTACGGCTTCGAGGCCCAGCACCAGCTCGCGCATATTGCCGTACGCCAGCACGCCGGTGCCGCCGGCATTGGTTGAGACGAGTCCGCCGATGGTGGCCGAGCCTTCTGACGCGAGGCTCAAGGGGAAAAGCCTGTCGTGTGCATCGGCCTGGCGTTGAACGTGTTGGAGGATCGCACCCGCTTCGACGGTCATGGTGTTGGCGAGCGGGTCGATGGTGCGCACGCGATCGAGACGCGAGAGCGACAATAGAATTTCATTGCCGTTTGGATTTGGAATTTGGCCGCCGGCGAGGCCTGTGTTGCCCCCTTGGGGAACAATGGCGGTGCGTGTGTCGTTGCAAATGCGGACGATGCTGGCGATGGCGGCGACGCTTGATGGCATGAGCAACAACGGGGTTGCGCCATGAAAGCGCTCACGCCATTCGGTGAGATGGGGCGCGATCCTGGCTTGGTCCCGGGTCCAACCGCCGTCGCCGGCAGCCGTGATGAGACGTTGAAGGGTTTCAGGGGTTGGATGATTCGTCTGAGCCATAGTGTTCGAGCTTACTCGCGGTGCGCGGCGCGTTGAAGGCGGTCGTTGATGGCCTCGCCCAGGCCATGGGCTGGAATGGGCATGACGGCGATGGCGGTCGCGTTGGTTTTGTCGAGGCGGCGCAGCATGGTGAAGAGGTTGGCGGCGGCTTCGTTGAGGTTTGCGGACGGGCTGAGGTTGAGTGTTTCAGCGCTGCCTGGGAGTGTTACGCCAAAGGCCAGCAACGCTTCGTGCGGCTGGACGGCTTGGGCGTTGAGACGCAATGGCTTGGCGGTTGCGTAGTGACGCTTGAGACGGCCGGGGGAGTGTGGCGCGCTTTCGTGGTCGTGTGGCACCCCGAGGGGGCCGATGATCGATTCGATGGCTTCGCGCGTGATTGCGCCGGGCCTGAGGAGCGTGGGCTGACGTTCTGTCAGGCCGATGATTGTCGACTCAAGTCCGAGTGCTGTGGCGCCGCCGTCGAGGATGAGTTCGACATTGGCGCCCAGGCTTTCGGCGACGTGCTGGGCGCTGGTGGAGGAAACGCTGCCTGAGGTATTGGCGCTGGGGGCGGCGATGGGGCCGCCGAATGCGCGCACCAGGTTTTGCGCGATCGTGCTGGCGGGACAACGCAGCGCAATCGTGTCGAGGCCTGCGGTTGCGAGCCACGAGATCGCGCAGTCTTTGACGCGCGGGACAACGAGGGTGAGCGCGCCGGGCCAAAACGTGTCCGCGAGTTGCGCGGCCTGGCGGTTGAAAACTCCGAAGGCTTGGGCTTGCGCGAGGTTCTGCACGTGCACGATCAAGGGGTTGAATTGCGGGCGGCCCTTGGCGGTGTAGATCGAGGCAATAGCGGTGTCGTTCGTCGCGTCGGCGCCGAGACCGTAAACGGTCTCGGTGGGGAATGCGACAAGTGTGCCCTCACGCAACAAGCGCGCCGCCTTGGCGATGGCGGCTGGGGTTGGGTCGGTGATTGTAGGTTTTGGCGTCATGCCCCTCACTTTCGTTATGGCCGGGTCAAGTGCTCGGACATGACGAGATTTATACGCATATGCTGCAAAGTGACATCCCGCTAGTTCGCGCGTCTGGCTGTGATATTCACCATGACTTTGACAGAGAGGGCGACGGGTTTCTCGCCGGTGAAGTCTTCGCCTTGACCGATGTTGAAGGCCCGGCGCTTCAGGGTCGTTTCGCCCCTCATCGTCGCCGTGTTGCCCTTGATTTTTAGTGTGAACGGCAGAGTGATCTCTTTGGTTATGCCCTTCAATGTGAGTTTGGCTTTCGCGTCGTAGCTGTCGCCGCCTTTGAAGGCAAAGGCTGTTGCCTGGAAAATGACTTGCGGGAAGTCCAGCACGTTAAACCATGGAGGTTTCATCAGCATGACGTCGCGCGTGCGGTCGCCGGTTTTGTACGCTGACGCGTCGATGGTGATCCTGGCGGACGACTGCGCGAGATTGGCGGGATCGAATCTGATGTCCGCACCAAAGCCGTCGTACCTTCCCTGCACGGTTTGGCCGTTGACGACGACTGAGAAGGTCAACGCGCTTTTCGCGGGGTCGACTTGCCATGAAGGCGACGCGGGATTCGCCTGAGCTGCGGAGAAACAGAGCATGGCCAGGGCGATGAAACGCAAGTGCATGTCGGCAACCTAAGTTCGCGTGAAGGGGAGCATGTGCCTTAAAACGCTGTCGCGATCCCAAAAATGATGTTTGAGGGCGGCGCCGACATGCAGCAAGAGCAGCAAAATCATCAGATTGCCCAGGAGTTCGTGCATTTCTTGGGCTTGCTTGTGCAGGTCCTTGCGGTCTGGTGCGTCTTGTATACCGGGCAAATTGGGAACTTCAAACAGTCCAAACCACACGGTTGGAATACCTAAGGACGATGAGGAGGCAATTGTCCAACCCGATAGCGGGATGGTCAGCAAGAGCACATAGAGGGCGAAATGAGTGGAGTGAGCGGCCCAACGCTCCCAAGTTCGCATCGCGACCGGTAAAGGGGGCACGGCATTCGTCAGGCGCCAGCCTATGCGCAGCAGCGTCAGGAAGAGTATCGTCAGGCCCGTCGATTTGTGAAACTGGATGAGTGTGAACCGGTTTGGATCGTCGTTGTCCAGATCAGCCATGATTTTTCCGATGACGAGCATTGCGATGACGGCCAAGGCGATGAGCCAGTGCAGCGTCATGGCAATCGTGCCGTAGCGGGTGGGGGAATTGCCAGGCATGCTCGTTATTTCTCCGCGACAAATTCGGACTCAATGAAGAGTTTGATGTCATCGCCGATGAATGGTTTCCATACCGGATCGGGAAAATCAAAGTCTGCGTGTTTGATCGTCGTCATGGCCGAGAAGCCGATCACGTAGGCGTTGGTGAGCGGGTGGACTTGGCCACCGTTGAATGTGGTTGTGAGTGTAACGGGTTTGGTTACGCCGTGGAGCGTCAGGGCGCCGGTAATTTCGCCCTGGTTCTTGCCGGTGATTTTGATCGATTTGGCTTCGAAAGATGCCTTGGGAAATTTCGCCGTCTCGAGGAATTCTGTTCGCAATTTCTCGTCGAGTTTGTCCGAAGGCGTATCGATGCTGGCCATGTCGATCTCGATTGTGGCTGAGCTTTTGGCGGGCTGGGATCCATTGAAGCCGATATTACCGGCGATGATGTTGAAACGGCCGCAGTAGTCGCTGATACCCATATGCTTGATACAGAACAGGACCGAGGTGTGGTTGGGTTCCAGTTTGTACGTCCCTTTGGGCGCGGTTTGCGGGTTGGTCGAGACGTCCGCAGCCGCTGGTATTGAGATAAGGGCGAGCAGGGCTATGAAGGTTGTCAGACGCAACATGAAACACCTTGATCCTTGTGGGTGGGCTGGCACAGAGTACCACCACGCATTACACCTTTGGGCATTGTACAGCACATGACTTACGCCGCACCCGTAAAGCAAATCCGGTTTGCGCTCGACACCATTGCCGAATTACCCAGTCTTTATGGCAATTCTGCGTTTCCCGATCTGAGTGCCGATGTCGTCGATGCCGTGCTCGAGGAATCCGGCCGGTTTGCGGGCGCGGTTCTGGCTCCTCTCAATCGGACGGGCGATCAGGATGGGGCCAGGCTCGAAAATGGCAAGGTCACGCTGCCCCGCGGTTTTGCCGATGCGTATCGGGCCTTCGTTGCGGCTGGATGGAATGGGATTACGGGAAGCGGCGAATTTGGCGGGCAAGGGCTGCCGCATTTGGTGGGGCTTGCGGTGCAAGAGCTTTGGCAGTCGGCCAACATGGCCTTTGGACTTTGCCCCATTCTTAGCCAAGGGGCGATTGAGGCGCTGACGGCTCACGGTACGGAGGAGCAAAAACGTCTTTATCTGCCGAAGCTCATTTCAGGTGAGTGGACGGGCACGATGAACTTGACCGAGCCGCAGGCGGGCTCGGACGTCGGCGCTATTCGGGCAAAAGCGGTCAAGCAGGCTGACGGTTCCTACAAGATTACAGGAACAAAGATTTTTATCACCTGGGGCGAACACGACGCCGCCAGCAATATCATCCATCTGGTTTTGGCGCGGCTTCCCGAGGCACTGCCTGGGACGCGCGGGATTTCGTTGTTCCTGGTGCCGAAGTTTTTGCTGCAAGCAGATGGCAGTTTGGGGCCGCACAATGATTTGCGCTGCGTGGGACTGGAGCACAAACTTGGCGTTCATGGTTCGCCGACCTGCGTGATGTCGTTTGGCGACAGTGGTGGTGCAACCGGTTTTTTGATTGGTCATGAAAACAAGGGCATGCCTGCGATGTTCACGATGATGAACTCGGCGCGGTTGAATGTCGGAGTGCAGGGCGTGGCGATCGCCGAGCGCAGTTTTCAACAGGCGCTGGCGTTTGCGCGCGAGCGGCGGCAGGGCAAGCCCTTTGGCTTGCAACACGATACGCTGGAGATGTCAGCGATCATTTTTCATGCCGACGTCCGGCGCATGCTGTTGACGCAGAAGGCACTGGTCGAGGCGGGCCGCGCGATTTGCTTGTCGAACGCGATGGCCATTGACAGGGCTCGTCATGGCGAAACGCCGGCGGTGCGCGCCATGGCCAAAGCGCGCGAGGAGTTGCTGACGCCGATTTCCAAGGCCTGGTGCACCGACATGGGGGTCGAGGCGGCGTCGCTGGGCATTCAGATTCATGGCGGCATGGGGTTCATCGAAGAAACTGGCGCTGCACAACATTACCGGGATGCCCGCATCACGCCGATTTATGAAGGCACAAACGGTATTCAAGCGATTGACTTGATCGGGCGGAAGTTGGCGTTGGACGGCGGCAAGGTCGTGCGGAGCTTTCTGGACGATGTCCGCACCACCGCTTCGCTTTGCGAGGGAGGCTCCGCAGCGTTGCGGTCAATCGCAAGTGAGCTGGTCCGTGCGCACAAGGCCGTGGAGAGCGCCACGGCGTGGTTGCAGACGCAAATGCGAAGCTCACCGGTGCAGGCCCTGCCCGGCGCGACACCTTATCTGCGGATGATGGGGCTTCTGGCGGGTGCGCATTATTTAGGGCGCGGAGCAGCGGCTGCAGCGCAGCAATTGGATGCAGGTGGCGCCGATGCCTTGTTCCTCAACACCCGGATTTCAGTAGCGCAATTTTTTGCTGAACAGCTGTTGCCGCAAGTTGAGGGTTTGCTGGGGCCGGTCACGCGCGGTGCCGGTGGTCCGTTTGCGCTGCAGGGTGATGACATTGGGGCGTGAAGCCGAATTTCGAAACTGATAAAAATGGAGTGAAACGATGTCGCTGAATGGACGTGTTGCTCTGGTCACCGGCGCCAGCCGGGGGATCGGGCGGGCGATTGCGCTGGGGTTGGCTACTGATGGCGCGGACATCGCGGTCAATTACCGGCGCGAGGATGCGGACGCCGAGCGCACGGTGTCCGAGGTCAAGGCGCTGGGGCGGCGGGCGGTGGCCTTCAAAGCTTCGGTCGATGTGATTGAAGAAGATGCCGCGATGATCGAGCGGGTGCAGCGTGAACTCGGGGCAATTTCGATTTTGGTCAACAATGCAGGCATTGCCAGCCGCGGCAATACCGTTGCCGATACCGACCCCCTGGAGATGGCGCGCGTTGTTGGTGTGCATGCCTTTGCCCCATTTTACCTGTCGAAACTGGTTCTGCCGCAAATGCGCGGGCAGAAGCGGGGCGACATTATTATGATTTCCAGCGTTGCGACATTGGGGTTTGCGGCGCGCGGCGCGCCTTACAATATGGGCAAAGCCGCACTTGAAGCGCTGGCCTTCACCTTGGCCAAAGAAGAAAGGCCGCATAATATTCGCGTCAATGTCGTGGCGCCGCCGCTGACTGACACGGATATGGGGCAGCGGTTGGCCAAAGCGCGCGGCGTTGCCCAAATTCACGATTTGGACAGCAAGGCACCCTTTGGGCACGTCTGCGCGCCGGAAGATATCGCCAACGTCGTGAGGTATTTGGTGTCGGATCGCAACTCTTATGTGTCGGGCGAAAAGATCACCGTTCATGGCGCCGCCGACGGTGCGGGCTTCGCGTAATCTTGTGGGCGTGACGTAAAAATCGCGGTGTTCAAAGCAGCGCGCGGCGTAAGCGATTCGTGGTGATTCGTTCAAAATGGCGCTGGCAAACGTTATACACAGCGGTTCCATGACAATTTGTTCGTATACGGATGATCGTCTGAAGTTGTTATTTCATAAGCGTTTTGTGACGGCGTGTCTTTCTTGCATCAGTGTGTCTACCACGAAATGTTGCGCTCGTGGAGAAAGTTGCTCAATATGTAGTGGCTTGGAGGACGTAAGGTGCGTCCTTTGATGAAGCGCAGGAGTTAAGGAGAAATGCCAATGGTAGCGAAGAAGAAAGCTAAAAAAGTAACGACCACGAAGGCTGCGGCGAAGCCGAAGGCCGCGACGAAGAAAGCAAAGAAGAAGTAAATTTGAAATACCCCCAGCAGCGCTTGCGGCTGGGAAGAGGACTGGCGCCACGCCCTGATTGAGGTTTGATCCGGGCCCGAGTTCGAGCGGCAGCTTCTTGAAAGACTTCTCCGGCGGGAGATGGATTGGCCAGAGTGATGGTCACCATCTCCGCCGCTTCTCCCGCCGGGGATTATTCCAGTTTGGGGGAGTGATAAACTTCCGGGATAGCAAAAAATTTGATTTGGGACCGCAATCGGGAGGCAAGTGTTAACGCGTCCCCGAAACTCCCGTTAACGCCGGGCGCGGCTGATTTTTGCGAAATTCCCCCCGTCCAGCCGGGTGCATTTAACCAAATAACTCATTGAATTTATTAAGCAAAGATGGCGCGCGCCATTAACCCAGCATTTAGGTCAACTGGTCATTCTCGCAATGCAGATTGCATGAATTCAATAGGAATTCAGCCAATACTTGGGGAGTGAAACGCCGTGGCCGTCCTTGACATCGACACCGTAGAAGATTTTGAAGGCGAGGCCAAAGCAGGCAAACCACATGCGCTGTATCAGCTGGGCCTGTGTTACTCTACGGGCCAAGGGGTGGAGATGGATCTGGTCCGGGCGCACAAATACTTCAATTTGGCGGCGATGAAGGGTGTTGCGGAGGCCCGCCTGTGGCGCGCTGAGCTCGCTCAACAAATGTCGACGAACGATATTGCCGAAGCCCAGCGCTTGGCGCGGCTTTGGCTGCAAGAGACAGCGCACTAACAAATCCAAGAAACTGCGCTCTTTTGTGGCGGGTCCGGGGCACATTCCCCGGGCCCGTTTTTTTTTAAATTTCGTCTATACTGCCGGAACATGAGCAAAGGACCGGAAAGAACCGTGCAGGACAGCGTTCTCAACATCGAGCGCCAAGGCGCCATTGCAACAGTGATTATCAATCGGGCGGAAGCTTCCAACTCGATCGACAATGCGCTGCGTGATGCGCTGGCACGCGCGTTCACATCGTTGGCTGGAGACCAGGCGCTACGCGCTGTTGTTTTGACCAGTGCGGGGGAGGATGCGTTTTCGGTGGGAATGGATGTCGCCGAGCTTGCTACCCTCAGCCCGCAGGAGATTGAAATCGTTGGCCGCAATGCGCGCGACGTTTATGACAAGATGTCGGCACTTGAAGTGCCGGTGATCGCGGCGGTCAAGGGCGCTTGTCTGGGGGCGGGATTTGAGTTGGCGCTGCACGCCGACATCCGGCTGGCGCGGGCGGACGCACGCTTTGGCTTGCCGGGCATAAATGTGGGCATGAGCTCGGGCGGTGGCGCGCTCGGCCGCTTGCAGCGGATCAGCGGGATCGGATCGGCCACGGCTTTGGCGCTAACGGGCGGCGTGGTGACGGCAGAACGCGCATTCATGCTGGGCCTGGTTTCCAATGTTTCAAGTACGCAAGAGTTTTGGCCGTCGGTCCAGCAGTTGGCCAATCATTTCGCCACCCAGTCGCCGGTTGCCGTGGCGGAGACGAAGCGCTTGTTGAAGATGGCGGCTGAGGGGCGCATTCAAGACGCGGCCGATGCAAGCCCGAAGGCGCTCGCCCGCTGTTTCTCGGACGGCGATGCGCTCGTGCGCTTGCAAATGCTAATCAGCGGACGCGATCCCGAAGCGACCGTGCATTAAGACTACTTGCAAAGCTCCAGCACAAGCTCGACGTGGCGGTTGAAGGCACGCCCTCCGGGGTTGTCGCTGCCGTCGGCGTTGGCGTTCGGCTTGACCGGTTCGCGTTCTCCAACTGCTTCAGAACTCATCGCGACAGGATTGGAGAGGCGTTTGGCCAACCACTCTTGGACGGTCGCAGCGCGGGCCTGTGACAGGCGATCATTGTACGCATCGGTGCCCTTTGAGTCTGTGTGCCCGCGGACGCGCAAGCGCTTCAAATTTGTTTCGGCTTCAATAGTATCGGCGACGTCTTTCAAGGTCTTGCCGGCGGCTGGGGTAAGTGTGCGTTTGTCAAAGTCGAAAAGGGCGTCCGAATAGGCCGTCAAGGTCACCGAGCAACCGTCGACAGCCTTCGCCTTCTGGATATCGCCGGGAACTTGAAACTCGCCCGGCTTTTGGAATTCACGGGGGACCTGCCAGGGATCGCTGCCTGGTTTCTCAATATCGCCGGGAACCTGAATAGGCTTGGGCTCTTTGGCGAAGGCCGATGTGTTCAGTGCCGCCGCAAAGCCCCAGCCGAAGACTGTGCACACGATCAGAAAGATCGAGAATTCAAACTTGATCATGTTGCCCCACCCATCGTTGACGCCGACGATGGTAGAGCCGAAGGATTTAATGAACGCGGTAATGTCGACAGCACCCTTATGGTGAAGCTGCCGTTATGTCTAATATCGCGTTAGCCGCGATTGCGGCACTTGCGCGAGGTGCTCTTACATTTTTTGGAGCTTGAGGCGGTCGATGTGGCCCGGCGCTTTTTCTTGGAGGATGCTTTTTTCTTTGTTGATTTTTTTGATTTTGCAACCGGTTCATCGTCGTCATAAACAGGTGACGACGAAACTACGGAGGCAAATTGCGGTGTTGGCGATGTCGTGGTTACGGGTGGGGCTGCCACTGCACCTGGACTGGATGAGAATTGCGCTTCGTTTGAGGCAAAGGCGGTGTGGGCGCCGCGCTTGAGGTCGGCAGCGATGCCAAGTGGCACGTCGCGCCCGGCCAGAATATTGCGATAAACTTGCGTGTTTTCCATGACCCGCTGGACGTAGTTACGGGTTTCGCTGAAAGGAATGCGCTCGATCCAATCGATGATGTCGGCGCTGGTTGAGCGTGGATCGCCGTAGGTTGATATCCACTGATTGATGCGGCCGCCGCCGGCATTGTACGAGGCGATAGACAACACATACGAGCCTGCGAAGTCCGACAGCAGATCGGAGATATGGGCCATGCCAAGCTGCAAGTTCAACGATGGCGTAAAGAGGTCGCCTTTGCCTGCGAACGGTATGGCGTGGCGCCGCGCGGTCAGGCTGGCAGTGGCCGGCATCATTTGCATCAAACCGCGCGCGCCCGCACTTGAGGAGGCCTCGGGATCAAATTCGCTTTCTTGACGCGTCAGCCCCATTACCAAAGCGCTGTCGGGCGGTGTTCCATTGCCTTTGTAGACGGGAAGCGAGACGGTTGGATAAGCAATGTCGAATACCGGCACGTTCTTTTGAATGCCGCGTTTGGCCACGCGCAAGGCAAGGGCCGGTAGATTCAACTGGCGCAGAAAGTTTGTCAGGACCACGAACTGATCGCGGTCGGTGAACGTGTCAGCCGACGCGATCGCGAATGTGCGCAGCAAGCCTTCCGCTCCGACATCGGCCAACGCCTGCATGGCCTGGATGACGCTTTGATCCATGACCGCTTGCTTGGTGGACGATGAGGTGGATCTTGCACCCGGGAGATCCAGCGTCGATTTCGGATTGATGGTTGCGGCCGCTATCTGGCCGTAGAATGTGCCCGGATATTGTGCGGCGGCACTGTATTGACGCGAAGACTCGCTGGTGCGGCCTGCTTTTTCAGCGGCCCGTCCGGCCCAAAAGTGGGCGCGGGCAACGCTGATCGGCGCGGTGACTGCATCGCGCAGCCGCATGAAGTGGTCGATGGCCGTGTCGGGCTTGTTCAAATAGCGCAGGGCAATCCAACCGGCGAGGAATTCGGCTTCAGCATAGTTGAGGCCTGATTCCTTTCGCATGCCGTGTACCGACACGATTTGATAGGCTTGTTGCACGTTGCCGGCATCAAGGGCTTCACGCGTTTGATAGTTACGCTCTGTCCACCACTCATCGCCGGACGGCGCGGGGCCAGCCAGGTTGGAGGCCGCCTGGAGCAGCAATGGCCGGGCTTCGACATCGCGGTCGCGCTTTCTGAGCCAGCGGGCGCGATCAAACAGCAACCCGGAATCGTTACGCAATTCTGAAGACACACGCGCATAGGCGGCATCGGCGTCGCGGGCCGTTTGGCGCAATTTGATGCGCGCGGATATCAAGGCATCGTAGTCGCTGGACAGCCAATTCGTCATGGCGTTGGCTTGACCGTACTCGGCCGCCCACACTAAGCGAGAGGCGCGTTGCTTGTGGTCTTCGGTATTCAGGTGTGCGCTGTACTTTGAGGCAATAAAGGACATGCGGTCGGCTGAGAAATTTCCTTCGATCCAGGCGCGGCGAAGCCAATTCTTGGCGTTGGAGTCCTGGCCTTTGCGCAGATAGGCGTCGCCCAGCTTAAGCATGCCCTCGCCTGACACCGGCTCGCGGCCCTGGAACCAGTCGATGACTTCACCGGGCTGCATTGACTCGGAGGGCATGGATTCTTCGGTTCGCGCTTGAAGTGCCCGTTGGTTGGGCCAATCGCGATGGCTGGCATAAAACCGGCTGAGGTCGCTGAAGGCGGCGCCATTGTCCTTGGTGACAAAGGCGCGCCACAAGACGACGTCGCGAGCAGCAGCGTTTGAGATTTGAGACGCCAGTTGACGTGCTGCATCCCATTGCTTGCGGTCGGCGGCGTCGAAGGCGCGTTCAAGCAAAGCCAAATCGGATGAGGACAGAAACTGTGTATGGGCGCGAACCCGGCGCGGCCCATCGTCGTCGTAAATCGGCGCCATGGATTGGGCAAAGGCCGGCACCGCTGCTAACACGGTGAGGGCCACTGCGGTGCTCAACCGCCACTTTTTCTTCGCACTGACTACTGTCACTGGTGTTTGTCCTGGAGGGTTGCTTGGTCACCGAGGCGTTAATGCAGCATAGCCGGTAGTCTGTGACCGGGCCAAGGGCACGACTATCACACGCACCCCGGAACGATTCAGTTAACTCGCCTTGTATGATCGATGGCCACGTTCTAACTTCCACGCGAAATGGCTGATTACAAGGGCAACCCCATGTCCCACGACCTGACGCGCTTTCGCGGTTCCATCCCGGCTTTGATTACCCCCTTTCGTGAAGGAAGGGTTGATCTCAAATTCTTTGAAGCGTTCCTGGAATGGCAGATTTCTGAGGGAACGAACGGTTTTGTGCCCTGCGGGACAACCGGGGAGAGCCCCAATCTGAACGTGGACGAGTTTTCTGCCGTGGTGGGAAGCGCTGTGAAAGTGGCGCGCGGCCGCGTTCCGGTGATCGCAGGCACGGGTTCCAATTCAACCCAGCACACCATCGAGATGACGCAACTCGCGCAGAAGTTGGGAGCGCAAGCGGCTCTGGTGGTGACACCTTATTACAACAAGCCGACTCAGGAAGGACTCTACCTGCATTACCAGGCGATTGCGGAGGCGGTGCGTTTACCGATCATTGTCTACAATGTTCCCCACCGGTCGGCGGTGGACATTTTGCCGGACACGATGGGGCGCCTGGCGAAACTCGCGAACATCGTGGGTGTGAAAGACGCGACGGCCAATCTGCTGCGGGCCACACAGCAACGGCTGATTTGCGGTGCGAAGTTTGTGCAGCTGTCGGGTGAGGATGGAACGGCGTTGGGATTTAACGCGCATGGCGGCGTTGGCTGTATTTCCGTAACGGCCAATGTTGCGCCACGGCTGTGTGCGGAATTTCAGGACGCCTGCAGTCAGGGCGATTACGAGCGGGCGCGCGCGCTGCATGAACGCCTGATGCCGCTTCACGAAGAATTGTTCTGCGAAACCAGTCCGGCGCCGGTGAAATACGCGCTGAGCGTTTTGGGCCGCTGCGAAGAGAGTTGCCGCCTGCCGCTGGCGCCGCTGACGGAATCGTCGAAAGCGCGCGTACGGGCAGCGATGACCAAAGTCGGGGTGCTGAACTAGGTCGCTATGGCAGCAAAACACAAGGACGACGCGGTCAAGATCGCGGCGGATAATCGCAAGGCGCGGTTCAACTACTTTATCGATGAAGTGTTCGAGGCCGGTATCCAGTTGACGGGGACCGAGGTCAAGTCGCTGCGCGGCGGACATGCGACGATTGCCGAATCTTATGCGCATTCCAAAGACGGCGAGATCTTTTTGGTCAACTCCTATATCCCGGAATATACAGAGGCCAATCGCTTTAATCACGAGCCGCGGCGGGTGCGCAAACTGTTGTTGCGCAAACATCAGATCGAAAAATTGTGCAAGGCGATCGAGCGGCAGGGGATGACGCTGATTCCGCTCAAGGTCATCTTCAATGCCAAGGGCCGGGCCAAGGTCGAGATCGGATTGGCGCGCGGCAAGAAACTGCATGACAAGCGCGAGACCGAGAAAGAGCGCGACTGGCAGCGCGAAAAGGGGCGGTTGCTGAAGGAGAAAGGGTAAGGCTGCAAGTGACGGACGACGAGCAGGAAGAAATCAATCACAAATTAATTGCCGCGAAAGAGAAATGGGCTCGCGAGAAGCGGCTGATCACCGGTACCACGGATCAGGTGCATGTGAACCGCTTGCCGCCCGGGCAGAGGGAAGTGAAGAACTGGCCGGTGCTCGATCTAGGTGTGCAGCCTGATCTGGAGAAAGAGGACTGGAAGCTTTCCATTGATGGGTTGGTTGAAAACCCGGTGAGTTTGACTTTGGTGCAGTTGCTTGCGCTGGAGCAGTGCGAGAGCCTGTCCGACATTCACTGTGTCACCAAATGGAGCCGCTACGATAATTATTGGCGTGGGGTTTCGTCACTTGAGCTGATTGCGCTGGTGCGGCCGAAAGCCGAAGCGCGCCATGTGATATTTCATGCCTATGACGGCTATACGACTAATGTTGCATTGGCCGTCTTTGCCGGGGACGGCGTCATGCTTGCGCATAGCTGGGAGGGTTATCCGATCACGCGCAATCACGGCGGGCCGGTCAGGGTGGTCATTCCGCGCTTTTATTTCTGGAAGAGCGCCAAATGGGTGAAGCGTATCATGTTCTCGCGCGACGATAAGCCCGGGTTCTGGGAGGAGCGCGGCTATCACAATGTGGGTGATCCGTGGAAGGAAGAGCGGTATGACTGAGCCTGCTTTTTTTTGGGGGATGATATGAACACGATGCGGGTGATGTGGATGCTGCTGGCGGCGCCGTTCTGGCTGCTATCGCCTGCAGTGGCTGGCGAACGTACTGTCATTCTTGTGATGTTCGATGGCTTTTCGCCGGTGATGACGGAGGGGACCAAGGTCCCCAATCTGGATCGCATTCAGCGTGAAGGGGCGTGGTCGCGGCATCTGGTGCCGGTTTATCCGACGATGTCGCTGCCCAATCATACAAGTTTCGCCACCGGTTGCTGGCCTGCGCAGCATGGGATTGTCCAGAACAAGTTTTTCGATCCGGATCGAGGGGCGCCCTATGATGAAAACGGCGATGCGAACTGGCTGAACGGGTGCGAGCCGGTTTGGCAGGCGGCCGAGCGGCAGGGCGTGCGGGCGGCAGCACTGAACTTTGCCAATCGCTGGGACGCCAAAAAGAAAGTTGCGCTGGCGAGCCATGTGAATCCGTTCACCAGTTGGGAACAAGCGCCCACAGACGAACAGACGCTGGCGCAGGGTCTGGCGCTTCTTGAACGCAAGGATGCCAAGCGGCCGCGTTTGATTGCGCTCTATTTTCGAGGGCCCGATCATGAGGCACACGTCAATGGCGTGAAGTCGGCCCAAGTGCAGACCGAGGTTCGCAAGGCGGATGCAATTGTGGGCAGACTGATGGCGGGGATCGAAGCGCTGCCTTCGGATCGTGAGGCGGCGCTGATCATCGGCACAGATCACGGCATGATCGCGGTCGATCCTGTCGTCAATCTTGGGCGTATCATGAACCGGCACTGGGTTCTGGGGCATGACGCAGGCGATGGCGGCAGCGCCTATATCTATCTCGACAAAGGCGAAAGCATTGAGCGCGTAAAAAAAGCGCTGAGCGGTTATTCCAAAGCCTTTACTGTGCATCGTAGCGGGCGACACCCGGCTTATGCGCATTTGGGCACTAGCCGTCGCGTCGGCGACCTGATGCTGGTTGCCAGGCCGCCTTATTATATTGCGCCGTCGAGCAGCCTTCCCTGGTATGCGCATTTGATGGGAATGACGTGGCTTTGGTCCGATATATTCGTGCCGGGTGACCTGGGCGGGCTGAAGGCCTCGCATGGTTATGATCCGGCCATCCCCGAGATGCATGGCGTTTTTTATGCGTGGGGGGCCGGCGTTGCCGCCGGCAAAGAAATTCCGCAGCTGAACATAATCGACGTGCACCCAACGGTGATGTCGTTGCTGGGGCTGCAGCCGGGACAACCGGTTGATGGCAAAGTGGTTGACGCTGTCAAGAGTGCCCCCAATGAGGCGGTGAAGTAGGAACTGAAAATGCGCATCAAAGTTGGAATTGTCGGCGTGAGCGGTTATGGCGGCGGAGAAGCGTTGCGGCTGTGCGCGACGCATCCGGCGTTTGAGCTTGTCTATGCGGGCGGCGAGGGCTCCGTGGGGCAGCGTTTGGTTGAGCGCTATCCGGGACTTGGCAAGATCGGCGCGTTGACGATTGAGAAGTGGGACCCGGCGCATTTGCCCAAGCTCGATGTGTTGTTTGCGTCGCTGCCGACGGGGCAGTCAAAGGAGGCGCTTGTGCGCGTTCCTGCTTCGGTGAAGGTCGTCGATATTGGCGGTGATCATCGCTATGTCGAAGGCTGGGCGTATGGGTTGGCCGATGTCTGGCCGGACGAGATCAAGGGGGCTTCGCGGGTTGCCAATCCAGGATGTTTTCCGGCAGCGACGCTGGCGGCACTGGCGCCCTTGTTGGCCGAGAAGCTGATTGAGCCGCACAACATCATCATCGATGCCAAGACCGGCGTCAGTGGTGCCGGGCGCGGCGGCGGCGAAGCGACGATGGGCTATGGCGAAGTGAATGAGGATTTGTCGCCGTATGGTCTGCTGAAGCACGTGCACATGCCCGAAATCACGAAGACGATTGATCGAATTTCGGGCGCCATGTCTGAGGGTCTGGTGTTCACACCTCATCTGGTGCCAATGACGCGCGGTATTCTGGCGACGATATATGCGAAGGGGAAAGTGACGACTGAAAAATGCATGGAGGTCGCGCGCGCGTTCTATGCAGAGCGGCCGTTCGTGCGGGTCACCGATAAGCCGCCGCACACGAAATGGGCAACGGGGAGCAATCTGGTGTTTGTGTCCTATGCCTGTGATCCGGCGCGCAACCTCGTGATTGCGATGGGTGCTTGCGATAATCTAGGCAAGGGTGCGGCCGGGCAGGCCGTGCAGAACGCCAACATCATCACGGGGCACGCGGAGACGCTTGGGCTTGAGGGTTCTACGCTGTGGCCGTGAGGCGCTGGGCGTGAGCGAAGACATTCTCAAACATCTCAGTCGTAAGCCTGCGGGTGTTCGTGTTGTAGCGGGAGCAGTGGTAGCTATCGATCAAGGTGATGCCGCGCGGCAGGGCGTGGCGGGCGGCGTGGGCGAAGGGGTGATTGGCGAGCTTTAGTTTGAAGGTGCGCAGGGTTGCCTCGTGCGCGATGCGGCCCAAGGCGACGATGGTGGCGAGATTTTGCATGCCTTCGATGGTGGCGTGCAGGAAAATGCGGCAGGTGGAGGCTTCCTGTGGCGTGGGCTTGTTTTCCGGTGGCGCGCAGCGCACGGCGTTGGTGATGCGGCAGTCGACGAGTTTCAGGCTGTCGTCCGGTCTTGCTTCGTATTTGCCTTTGGCGAAACCGTATTTCAGCAGCGTTGCATAGAGCAGGTCGCCGGCGTAGTCGCCGGTGAAGGGGCGGCCGGTGCGATTGGCGCCACTTACGCCCGGGGCGAGGCCTACGATGAGCAGGCGTGCATTGCGCTCGCCGAAGCTTGGGACAGGGGCGTTGAACCAGGTGGGTTCTCTGGCGCTATTGTTGTCGCGGTAACCAGCTAAACGGGGACACAATCCACAGTCGCGTGGCGGTTCTTCCATAGCCGCCAGCGCCAGGGTGGGGAGGACGCGCATCGGCCGGTTAGTCGCTGTCCAAACTCACCGGTTGGGGCACACTGACTTGCTGGTTGATGCTTTGGCGCGGCGGCGCGCCAACGCGCGCGACCAGGTGCTGAAGGTCAACCAGATCGACAAAGTGATCGGCCTGACGGCGCAAATCGTCTGAGGCCATGGCCGGCTGAGTGCGCAAAGTGGAGATGACGCTGACGCGGCGGCCGCGGCGCTGAACGGCTTCGACAACGCGGCGAAAGTCTCCGTCACCGGTGAAGAGTACGATGTGATCGATGGTGTCGGCCATCTCCATCATGTCGACGCACATTTCGATGTCCATGTTGCTTTTGGCCTTGCGGCGGCCGGTGGCGTCCGTGAACTCGCGTACGTTTTTGGTGACCAAGGTATAGCCATTGTAGTCGAGCCAATCGACGAGCGGGCGCAAAGGAGAGAAATCCTGATTTTCGACCAACGCCGTATAATAATAGGCGCGGACGAGAATGCCTTTCTTTGAGAATTCGGTCAGAAGTTTTTTGTAGTCGATGTCGAAGCCCAAAGCGCGGGCAGTCGAATAGAGGTTGGCGCCATCAATAAAGAGCGCAAGTTTTTCTTGTGGGTAGAACAGCATTCATTCACTCCCGATCAAAATTTATAGTCCGTATGTGCAGGCAACGCTGCGGCAATCACCGCGAAGGGGTTTGTGTAGCGGATTGAGTTGGGCGGCCAAAGCGCTTTTGTGAAATTGCCCGAGTTCTGCCCGGGGTATCGAGTGGCGCAGTGCGCCCTTTGCAAGGCGCGCGGGAACATACTATCGATGGTTTTGACTTTTCGCAGGAGCGAGCAATGAAATTCATACAGGCTGCCGGCGTCGCGATATTTGCGGCAGTGTTGTCAATGCCGGCATTTGCCGATGCCAATCTGGACCGGTGTGCTAGCACATAGGATGTGGATGTCGAAAAGCGAATCTCTGCGTGCACTTCGTTCATCGACGCGGGCAAGGACAAGAGCGCGAATTTGATGGCAGCCTATGGTCATCGGGCCGGCGCCAGAGCGGCAAAGCGCGATTATGAGGGGGCGATTTTCGACCGATTGCAACAAGGCGATCGACTTGAATACGCGCATTTCGGCCTATTGGGAGACGCGTGGCTATGCGCGATTCAAATTGGGGGATCTGGCGTTGGCGTTGAAGGATTGCTCCACCGCCATTTCGCTCAGTCCCAAAAGTGCGAATGCCCTGTTCGGCCGCAGCATGGTGCGGCGGAAGGCTGGTGACAAGGTTGGTGGCGATGCCGACATGGCGGCGGCGGTGAAGCTCAATCCCGATATTGCCAAAGTGATGGCCAAGCTTGGTATGGCGTCATGACAGTCGAGGTGAACATCAATGAACAAGGCTTTCGTTAAAGACGATGATGGCACGGGTCCTGGCGAAGCGCTGCCCGACCGCGAGATCCCGCCGCATCCCAATCTGGTAACGGCGGAGGGCCTCGCCCAGATCGACGACATGTTGGCGCAGGCAATCGGCGCGTTTGCCGCCGCACAAGAGGCGGAGGACCGCGACGCAATGGCGCGAGCGGCGCGCGATGAGCGCTATTGGACGTCGCGGCGCTCGACCGCGCAGTTCGTGGCGCCGCCTACGGACCATGCCCTCGTCAGGTTCGGCGCAAAGGTGATGATCGCGCGCGACGATGGGCGGCGCCAGACTTTCCGCATCGTCGGTCTGGACGAAGCCGACCCGGCGCAGGGAACGTTGTCCTATGTCTCTCCGATGGCGCAAGCGCTGATGGGGCGCGCGGTGGGAGATGTGGTGAACGTGGGCGGCAGCGCGGCGGAGATTGTGGAGATCGGGTGAGGGGTGCAGTTTGCGTGCTCACATATCCCAATCACAGGCGGCTAGTCTCCGCTCTTCATCCAGTCCGTGCGCCTTGCGGCGAAGCCGGTGACGGTGCGGGTGAGCCAGCGGGGGGTGACTTGGGCCCATGCTGCGGCCACCTGGTTGGGTAGGCCTGGAACCAGAATTGTCTGGCCGGCCATCAAGGCCTTGTAGGCTTGTTTGGCTACGGTTTTTGGATTTGAAATCAGGAACGACGGCGTCCATTGAGCTGTTTTGGACTGGGCCTTGATCGTGGTCACCATGCTGGTGTCGGTCATGCCGGGGCAGAGCGCCGTTACTTTCACGCCCGTGCCGCGCAGTTCTTCGGCCAGTGATTCCGTCAGCGACAGGACATAGGCTTTACTGGCGGCGTAAACGGCCATTGAGGGAATGGGCTGGAAGCCTGCGAGAGAGGCTACGTTGAGGATGCGACCGAACTTGCGCTCAATCATGGATGGCAACAGCAGAGAAGTCAGAGCCGTCGCAGCGGCGATGTTGAGCGCGATCAGTTGCTGAAGTTTCTCGGGCGCCGCATCTGCGAAGGGGCCGACGTCTATAATGCCCGCATTGTTGACGAGGATGTCGATGTCGATGTCACGATTTTGCAGTTCCTCCACGACGCCCACGAGCTGATCCGATGCAGACAGGTCTGCTGAGATGACAATCGTTTTGGTGTCGTGGGCGGCGTTCAGTTCGCCGGCCAGCGCGTCGAGTTTGTCTTTGCTGCGCGCAACGAGCACCAGATCATGGGCGTGACTGGAGAATTCGCGCGCGAGTTCCGCGCCAATGCCTGCAGACGCACCTGTGATCAGCACCCAGCCCATTTTCCTTTGGCCCACCAGTGTGGGTTTTTCTTTAGGCGCTGCTTTCTTTTTTGCACGTGCCATTATTTTAAATCTCCGCAATGGGGAAACTCCCCCGCATGAGCGTGACCCATACGAGGGAGAGTGAAGACGGAGATCCAGACTTTTGTCTTAGGCGGCGTGGCGTACGTCGCGGAGCGACGTGACCAGCTTGGAAATTGGCTTAATCGTCTTGGTCGAACTTTCGCCGACGATCTCGCTGACTTCGCGGAATTGGCGCATGGAACGGCGGAAGAGTTCCGTCATCGCGTGCTGCTGGATCTTCACCGCATCGGCGAAGGAGCCAGCCTGGATGGTTTCGCGCAGAGCTTCGAAGCTCCAGACGACGTTATCCTGGGCGTGGGCGACCAGAGTGAGCGCGACCTTGCGGCCTTCGCCGCCCATCGTCTCGCCAGCTTCGCGTAGCGCGTCGCCAGCTTCGCGGAAGCCGTCCTGTACGCGCGAAACCAACTGGGTCGCTTGTGCGCGTGCACCGTTGGATTGGGGTTTGTGTTCGGCTTTGGCTTTCGCCTTGCCATTCGTTTTACGTGCTTTTGCCATGTCTTTAGTCTCCGTTTTCACTTGTGTTGAAGCGTTCAAGCCGCGAGCGGCTTTGAGGCTTTTCCCATCGCGGCTTTGGCGTGATCAATGATCAACGCCGTTATCCGCGGTAGAAACTTTTTCGGCAGGTCGTGCGCCATGCCTTCGATGATTTCGAGCCGTGCGCCCTTGATGTTGCGCGCGGAGTCTTTGCCGCCTTCGATCGACGCCAGCGGGTCTTTCGAGCCGTGGATGATGAGCGTGGGCGACGTGATTTTTTTGATATGGGGGCGCAAATCGCCGGTCGCAATGATTGCGGCAAGTTGCCGCCGGACGCCGGACGGGTAATACGAGCGGTCGAAACCGTTGGCGATCTTGGTCTTGAGTTCGCTGTGATCGTCGTCGGGATCAGGGGTGCGGATGAGGCTCCACATTGCGATAGTGCGGCCGATGAGTGCATCACGCGATTTGTCGGCAGGCTTGCTGAGGAACAAATTCATCGCAAGGCGCGGGTTGGGTCCGGGCAGCCTTGGGTTCAAGGTACCCGACATGATCGAAGTCAAGGATGCGACGCGCTTGGGATGCTGAGCTGCCATCAATTGGGCAATCATGCCACCCATGGAAACGCCGACGATGTGCGCTTGCTTTATTTTGAGTGCGTCGAGCAGGCCAACGGTATCGGTCACCATGTCGTGCAGCGTGTAGGGCGCGAGGCCTTTGACCCCGAAGAAGCGGGCCGCAACCTGGGCGAGCGGATTGGGTGCGCGCTTACCGTGAAATTTCGAGGTCAGGCCGATGTCGCGATTGTCAAACAGGACGACGCGAAAACCGGCATCCGCAAAGGCTTTGATCATCGCGTCGGGCCAGAACGTCATTTGTGCCGCAAGGCCCATGATGAGCACAAGCGCCGGGCCGTCTTTGGGTCCGGTTTCCTCGTACTCAATCGTCAGGTTGTTGGCGTGAATTTGCGGCATGGTGATCCGTGCTTATTCTGCGGCCGAGACGAGTGTCAGTTTCGGCTTGCGCCTGCGGGGTTTTGATTTCTTCGCCGGCGCCGCTTCTGCAATGGGCCTTGCGGGCACGGCTTCGACTTTCGCGACCGGGACCGGTTTCTTCATTGCTGCGGCTTTCATTTCTTCAAACGATTCCTGCAGGCAGTTCGCGTAAACCTCGGGATCAGGAATGATGCTGCGATCAGAGGTGAACGAAATGGTGATACGGCCGCAATAGCTGAAGACCGGATGGATGATGCCCATGCCTTCGAAGACCGGTCCCAGGCCGTACTGTGTCACCAGGCGGGCGCCATTCATGTAGAGAGGCACCGGCGGCCCTGGAATGTTGGTGATGACGGTGTTGAACATCGGGGCGATGCGGTTCGCCAGGCCCAAACGCACGTAAAGGCGCGCGGCGAGGCCGGTAAGCGTTGAAGGCATGAAGCTTGAGTATTCGGCCATTTGGCGCGCGCCGGCGGCGTTGGTCAGCGCTTTCGAGGCTTCGGCTTCTTCGTGGACGAATTGCAGGCGGCCAAACGGATCGGCGATGTGGGTACCGATCGGGATTGTCATGGCGCTGACCTGATTGCCGAGCGAGGATTTTTCGCCGGGCTGGCGAACGGAGATGGGTGCCATGCAAACCAGCGACTCGCGCGGGAGTTCGTTGATGCCTTTGAGATATTTACGCATGGCGCCGCCGACAACGGCGACCACAACGTCATTGACGGTGGCACCGGGCAGCCTCGTGCGGATGTCCTTGATCTGGGCAAGCGAGAAATCGCGGCCGTCGACAACGCGGTTCATCGTGACGGACCCGTTGAATCGGGTGCGGGGCACGCGCCCGAATGTCGTATGCAATTTTCCGCGAGTCAGGCCGCCGATCATGCGGGCGATGCCGGGAGCGGACTTTATGATGGTTCGTGCAAGGCGAATAGGTGTCGCCAGCGTGTTGACCTGTGCCCTGCCGAGGAGTTCAACGGATGTCGGTGTGCGTTCGGGGATCCATGGTTTTTCAGGGCTTGCAATCGCGCCGGCGGGGTCGATGCTGTGAATTGCGTTTGCGATTTCAACGCCGGATACGCCGTCAATCGCAGCGTGGTGAATTTTTGAAACGATGGCGTAGGAGCCTTTCGGCACGCCGGGAACGTTGTTCAGGCCTTCGATGACAGTGAATTCCCACAGCGGCTTCGACAGATCAAGGGGGCGCGAGTGCAGGCGGGAGGCCTGAATGCAGAGTTGGCGCCAGTCGCCCGGTTGCGGCAACGCGATGTGGCGTACGTGATATTCGAGATCGAAATCCGGATCGTCGATCCAATAGGGATAGTCGAGGCTGAGGGGCACGTTGGCGAGTTTGCGGCGGAAACTTTTTGCCAGATGCAATCGCTGCTCGATGAAATTCAGAATGTCTTTGAAGCGGACGAAAGAATTTGGCGCGGTCGATGGATCGTAGATCGCGATCGAGCCGATATGCATCGGCGTGCGCGACGTTTCCAAATAGAGGAACGCAGAGTCCAATCCCGAAAGTTGTTCCATAACTATTGCCCTTAGGTTTCCTGACCTTTTTCACAGCGGTTGACCGCTGTTGCTTTATTGACTCACAGCGACCAAAGAAATATCTGTGAATTTCATCTGGTGAATGCCGCACCGCGTTTTATATGCGGTGCACAAAGTCATTTCGCAAGTGCATATAAGAAAATAGAGTTGCAGTCAATGGTGCAGTGCACAATAAATCCATAAATTGAATTTTATTGTTCAATTTGCTAGTAAAAAATCGTTATTTTTCTCTCCTTATTTGGCTAGAGTTTGTCCTGCGACAGTGCGTCGCGAGACAAAAGTCCCTGGAGAAATACGTCCAATGTCTGCCAGTGGGCATCAGAGGCGTGCCTTGTGTCACCGGTTTTTGCCCAGCTGATGGCAATAGCGTTCCAAGCGGCAACGAGAGCTAAAGCACCGGTTTCCGCCGTTATTCTCGTAGAAAACTCTCCGGAAACTTGTCCGGTTCGAATGATATTGCTGACTAGTTCCAGGAGCCCGGGCGAGACTTCGTTGAACACCGCGCCTACGTTCGGTTGGCCGATGAATTCGAGAACGATTTGGCGCATCAAATGACGATGCGATCCCCATTCTGTCAGGTACACGGTCAACAGTTGCTTCAAGCGCTCCGGCGATGGCGAGTTCGCTTCAAGGAGCTGCGATGTGATCTTGAGCGCCACTTCATCATTGAAGGCGAGAACAAGCGCTGATTTGTTTGTAAAGTGCAGGAAAAACGTAGCATTGGCGACATCTGCGGCGGCGCAGATGTCTTCGATGCGAACTTGATCGTAGGGAGTGTTGGCCATGAGCGTCATGGCAGCGTCAAGGATGCGTTTACGCGTGTCACGCTTCTTGCGTTCGCGACGCGAAATGAGTGGGTCAGGTGTGCTGGACATGGGGCCCTTCTCGCAGACGCACAAGTTGCGATCAACATCTATTATTAGACTCAACTCTATATTAGGAACTTTACACCTAGCAAGTGCTTGATTTTGTTGAGACTCAACCCATCTTTTGATTAGGCAAACGGTGCACGCAGCCCGTAGCTTCATGCCTGTGGATTCTTTTGAATTGGCCCTTGCGGTAGGGGGCCACTTGTAACGGGGCGTACTGTTCGATGGCAGTTGTCGATGTTGCTTCAGTTGGCCTTGCGGGAATTAAACCGCCGTCATGGGCTTTGGCATTGACCGAGGGCGGACGGGCCCTCGCCGAATTGGTAAGCCTGCAAGGTGCTTCTCCGATCTTGAGATATGCGCCGCACGGCGATGGGCATCCGGTAATGGTGTTGCCTGGGTTTTTGGCTGCAGGTGGAACGACGGCCCCACTGCGCCGGTTTTTGACATCCAAAGGATACGAGACATTTTGCTGGGGCCTTGGGCGCAATCTGGGGCCACTGGCGATCGGACCGGAAGGCGAGCTGCTGGCGCAACGGCTTGAGTCGATTTATCGCAAGATGAAACGCAAAATCAGTCTCGTGGGCTGGAGCCTTGGCGGTGTCATGGCGCGCGAGCTGGCAAAAACCTATCCGAAATATGTGCGGCAGGTGATTTCTATGGGCTCGCCGTTTGGTGGCAACCCGCGCGCCAACCATGCGTGGCGCATTTATCAAGGTGTCACCGGACAGGAAATCGATCCCAAGAGCATGAGTGACGTGTTCCTTAATCTTGCTGAAGCGCCAAAGGGAATTCCGACAACTGCGATCTACTCGAAGAGTGACGGTGTGGTTGCCTGGCAGACTTGCGTCGAGAAGCCATCGCCGCTCACCGACAATATCGAAGTCTATGCCAGCCATTGCGGGTTGGGCGTCAATGCGACGGTGTTTTTTGCGCTGGCCGATCGTTTGGCTTTGCCTGATCGCGAGTGGCAGCCTTTTGACCGGAACGCCGCGATGTGGCGGCGGATGGTCTATCCGTCGAGCGGACACCGGCACTGACGCCGCCCTTTTGTTGTGACCTTATGTAGTCCAAACGCATTCAGTTTTTATATGCTGGCGGATAGGGATCGTTCAGCGTCTTGTAGCGCCTGGCGAGTTCGTCGGCGCGCGAGGTCATGGGTTGGCTTTCGCCGGCGATGAAGATGGCCTGGGCCTCGGACAATGGTTCCAGGGGGTCACCGCTCCAGATAACGAGGTCGGCTTGTTTGCCGCGTTCGATCGAGCCGACGGTGCGGTCACCAAACATCGATGCGGGGTTGCTGGTGAGCGCGGCCAGGGCTTTGGCGTAGGGCAGGCCGTGGGCCACGGCGTTGCCGGCATTGTAACGGCCTTCACGCGCACGATGTCCACCATCGCCATTGGCGAAGGCTACGGTGACGCCTGCTGCATCGAGGCGAGCGGCATTGTCCAGGGTGGCGGCGCGCATTTCGAAGCTGCCGGGCAGGTTTGCCGTCGGGTTGAGCATGACAGGCACTCGTGCTTTGGCGATGTCATTTGCCACCATCCAGCCCTCTTCGACGCCGGTCAGCACGATTTGCAGACGATATTGTTTTGCGAGCTGCAGCACTTCGCGGATGTCGGCGGCGCGGTGAACACTGATGATCAATGTCATGCGGCCGCGCACGACTGGCACGAGGGCTTCCAGGTCTTGCCTGGACAGGCGCAGTTCGCGCGTGGAGCCGCTGTCGTAGCTGCGGCGATGACTTGCATACCAGAGGACGTCGTCGAGATCGGCTCTTAGAGCTGTGATGGCGCTGCCCCGCGCGCCTCCGGCGCGTGCGGCACCTGACTCGCCGAGCTCGAGCAGCATGGCGGCGCGCGGTTTGACAACCGGCGAAGTTCCGGCTGCGAGTGAAATGATTGCGGCCTGGCCTGCGAACAACAGTTCGCGCCCGTCGCCGTCGCCGGAAACGGGGGTCACCAAGGCGCGGGTGATGCCGCCCAGACGCGCGACAGGAATGACGATTGAGTCCGGGTCAATGCCATAGGAAATGTCAAAGGCCGCGCTGAGAGACTGGCTGGAGGTGGCGTTGTCGTTCGTCTGGGACACGAGTTCGATTTCGACGGCGCCCAGGTTCGTACCGGCGGCGTAGAGGCCCGGTGTGACGATGCGTCCACGCGCGTCGATGATTGTGGCGCCGGCTGGCACACGTACATTCGCGCCCACATCGGCGATTTTGCCGTTGCGGATGACGATTGTGCCCGATGCGATCTCACCGGCTTTGGCGCTGGTGTAGATGTGGGCGTTGGTGATTGCCGTGGTTTCGGCTGTCACCGGCGCGGTGAGAAGCGTGACGGCAACGGCTGCGATGATGAAGCGTTGCATCACTCTGTCCCTCCGGCTTTGCGGTCGATCATGAAATCGGATTTCGGCTGTCGGCGTTTGTCATTGCGGTCGTAAATGACTGCGCCATCGATGTAGACTTTCTCGGCCAGGGCGTAGACCGACAATGGATTGGCGCTCCAAATCACCACGTCAGCCATTTTGCCGCTTTCAAGCGTGCCGGTCTTGTCGAGGATTCCCAGCATTTTCGCGGGATTGGCGGTGATCCATTTGATCGCATCTGCCTCGGAAATGGTGAGGCCGATCTTGCGCCCGGCGGCAAGTGCTGCGGCTGCTTCCTGGTTGAGGCGTTGGGACAAGATGGGATCATCGGAGTGAATGACGGCACAGCCTCCGGCGGCATGGACTAGGGCTGCGTTCTCGGCGACACCATCGATGGATTCAATTTTGAAGCCCCACCAGCCTGCCCATGTCGCAACACAGATGTCCTCCCTGGCGAGCAGATCGGCGACTTTGTAGCCCTCGGAGCCGTGATGGAAGGCCGAGATTTTGTAACCGAATTCCCTGGCAATATCGATCATCACGGCCATTTCATCGGCGCGATAGCAATGGTTTTGCACGAGGATTTCGCCCTTGAGGACGCCAACCAAAGTGTCGAGTTTGAGATCGCGCGCGGGCGCGTCGCCCTTGCCTTCACTGGCGCGGTAGGCATCCCATTTTTTGGCGTATTGAGCGGCTTCGAGCCAGGCGGCGCGGTAGCCCGCGACGTTACCCATGCGCGTTGAGGGCGCGCCGCCTTTCGATCCATAAACGCGTTTGGGGTTTTCGCCGCAGGCCATTTTCAGGCCATAGGGTGCGCCGGGAAACTTCATCGCCTGCATGGTGATTGCGGGGACATTTTTCAGCGTCACCGAGCGTCCACCAAACAGATTTGCCGAGCCCGGCAGGATCAACATCGACGTGACGCCGCCGCGGCGCACGGCGTTGAAGCCTTCGTCTTGCGGCCACACCGAATGCTCAGCCCACACTTGCGCCGTGTTGGGGTTTGTCGCTTCGTTGCCGTCGGAAACCGCGTTGACGCCGGGTTGAGGGTAGACGCCTAAATGCGAATGGGCGTCGATGATGCCGGGGGTGATCCACTTTCCTTTGGCATCGACGAGATCGTAGTCAGCAGGGACGGAAACATTGCCCCCCACCAATTCAATTTTGCCGTTGCGGATGAGCACGGTGCCGTTGTCGATTTTCTGACCGGTGCCGGTAAAAATGGCGGCGCCAACAAGTGCGGTTGGAGCGCTGGGAAGTGCCTTGTAGGTCGAGGGGAAGGGATTTGAATCAACCTGGGGGTCAAGATTGGGACCGGTTGGTTTTGCGGCTTCGGGGCCTTCTGTCGTTGCACAGCCTGCAAGAAGGATCGTTGCGGCCAATATGGCTGCTGAAAAATGAAGTGTGGCCACGAGAATTCCCCTGCTTGCCCCGAATTCGAGCCTGACTATCGCACTTTAACGGGCGAAATAAAATCATGGGATTTGCCTCAGATATCAGTAATTTGTGAGAATGATTTATGTGGCACTTGGAGCAAACGTCCCTTCCCTTGCCGGGCCACCCGTTTTGACCTTACGGCGGGCGATTGAGCAGATGCCTTCTCACGGCATTGGGGTCCAGGCGCAGTCAGAATTCTATGAGACGCCGGCCTGGCCAAATCCCGCAGACCCTGCGTTCGTTAACGCAGTGATCGGGGTGCGGACAAAACTGGGTCCTTCCGAGCTTTTGCGAGCTTTGCTTTCGATCGAGAAAGCCTTCGGGCGGGTGCGAAAAAGCAAGTGGGAGCCGCGCTGTCTGGACCTCGATTTGATAGATTACGGCGGGTTGGTGAGCGACGACACCCACCTGATGTTGCCCCATCCACGTGCGCATGAGCGAAATTTCGTTCTGAAGCCGCTGGCCGACATTGCGCCATACTGGCGACATCCTGACACGGGCGAGTTGGTTAGCGATTTGCTGAAAAAGATTGGGGAAGAGGGGCTTAGTAAACTTGAAGCGGGCTAGATTTGTGTTGAATGTCCTTGTGTTCGCACTCGCAGCACGTTATTTTCGGACATTCCCTCTATTTGCAAGGATTTCTGCGCTTCATGGCTCGCGTTACCGTTGAAGATTGCGTGGACAAGATCCCCAACCGTTTTGAGCTTGTTCTGCTTGCGGCTCATCGTGCCCGCGCCATTACGTCGGGCTCGGGCTTGCTGGTGGATCGCGACAACGACAAAAACCCTGTCGTGGCGTTGCGCGAAATCGCTTCGACCAAGGTGAGGCCGGACCTGCTCAAGGAAGAATTTCTTTCAAGTCTGCAGCGTCATATCGAAACTGACGAGCCAGAGGCTGATAAAGCTGCAGCCGAAACCATTGATGCGCCGGAGAGCGCGCAAATTTCGGAAGCGGACTATGCGCGGGCAATGCGCGCGGATTCCGATGTGAAACGACCAGAGGTGGTGGAAGAGGTTGACGAAGGGGACGTTTAAAAAAGACGCTCTCGTCGCCTTGCGGCCGCCCAGTTGGCGGCTTTACCCTTTTATAATTGACCCGTGCTGCCGGGCGTTACTCCCATGATGCGGCAATTTGAACTCGTCGAGAAAGTCAAAGCGTACGATCCGGGCGCGGATGAAGATCTGCTGAACCGCGCTTATGTGTTCGGTGTCAAAGCGCATGGAAATCAGAAACGCGATTCCGGCGATCCTTATTTTTCGCATCCGCTTGAAGTTGCGGGCATTCTCACGGACTTGCAGCTCGACACGGCGGCGATCGTCACGGCGCTGCTGCATGACACGATAGAAGACACCGAAACCAACTACGGCGATATCGAAAAGAAGTTCGGGCGCGAAATTGCCGACCTGGTCGATGGCGTGACCAAGCTGTCGAAGCTTGAACTGCAATCGGAACAAACCAAACAGGCGGAGAATTTTCGCAAGTTCATGATGGCGATGAGCCACGACGTGCGGGTGCTGCTTGTGAAGCTTGCCGACCGGTTGCACAATATGCGCACGTTGAAGGGTGTAAAAAGTCCCGACAAGCGCAGGCGCATCGCAACTGAAACGATGGAGATTTATGCGCCTCTCGCCGGGCGCATGGGGATGCAAAATTTTCGCGAAGAGTTTGAGGATCTGGCTTTTGCCGAATTGAATCCGGAAATCCGGACTTCGATCGTGCAGCGGCTGGAAGATATGAAGCGCCAAAAGGGACAGCTGACGGACAGTATTGCCCTCGCGCTGACACGAAAGCTCAAAGAGCATCACATTGACGCAAAGGTCACGGGACGGGCGAAAAAAGCATTCTCCATTTGGCGGAAAATGGAAGAAAAGCGCGTCACCTTCGATCAGTTGTCGGACGTCTTTGCCATGCGTGTCGTCGTGGGCACGATCGAAGACTGCTACAAGGCTCTGGGTGTCATTCACCATTCGTGGCGCCATGTGCCCGGACGGTTCAAAGACTATATTTCATTGCCGAAGTCGAACAACTACCGCTCGTTACATACCGAGATTTATGGCCCAGAAAATCAGCGAATCGAGCTGCAGATCCGTTCTTGGGAAATGCATGAAATTTCAGAGAGCGGGATCGCCGCGCATTGGAGCTACAAAGACAAGGTCAATGGCGGGCGGCCTTTGGCCAACATTGATGCCTACGAGTCGTTGCGATCGCTGATCGAGTCCCTGCAACTGGGCGATACACCTGAGGAGTTTCTGGAACACACGCGGCTTGAACTGTTTCAGGATCAGGTCTTTTGCTTTACGCCAAAGGGGCAGTTGATCGCATTGCCGCGCGGGGCAACGACGATTGATTTTGCCTATGCGGTTCATACTGAGGTTGGCGACACGTGCGTAGGCGCCAAGGTCAACGGGCGGCATGTGCCGTTGTCGACAAAGTTGAACAATGGGGAGAGCGTCGAAATAGTCCGCTCATCCAAGCAAGGGCCGTCTGCGGTCTGGAATGGGATGGTGGTCACGGGTAAAGCGCGGGCCTCGATCAAACGCTATTTGCGAAATGCCGAGCGGCTGGAGCATCAGCGCATGGGCCGGGCGATCCTGGAGAAAGCGTTTCGGGATGCGGGCCAGGAGTTTTCCGAAAAGGCGCTGACGGCGGTGCTCAAGAAATTGAAACTGGCAAAGGTGGAAGAGATTTATCCTCTGCTGGCCCAAGGTGTGATGACGGCGCACGATATGATGACGGCGATCTTTCCAGAATTCAAACCCGATGTGTCAATGCAGAGTTGGGCGAACTGGATCATGCGCAAGCCCAAAGGTTCGGCTATTCCCATTCAAGGTCTGGCGCCGGGTCTGGCCTATCATTTGGCGCAATGCTGCCAGCCGTTGGCGGGTGACAGGATTATCGGCGTGGTTACGCACGGCGCCGGGGTGCTGGTGCACACGGCCGATTGCGAGCAGCTTGAAGAGGTTCAGGACCAGCCCGAGCGTTGGCTGGATCTGAAATGGTCGCCCGATGCGGCACACGAAATTCAAGTCGGCCGCCTGAAGATTGCGATCAATAACGAGATGGGCGCGCTTGCCAATGTCTGCAATGTCATTGCGCGGCAAGGCGGTAATATTACCAACTTGAAGATCGTGGGACGGGCGCCGCTGGTGTTCGATATGGTGGTGGATGTCGAAGTCAGCGATGCGCGTCATCTGGCCACCGTTGTTGTAGCCTTGCGCGCCTCGTCTTCGGTCAATGCTGTCGACCGCCCGCACGGAGAAAAGGAAATGATCACACATGACGCCTGAACAGGTGCTTGCCGAGTTCGAGAAAGCTGGTGCGTTATTGAAGGGGCATTTCATTTTATCATCCGGGCGGCATTCCGATATTTTTTTGCAGAAAGCGTTGGTGTTTCAATATCCCAAGCGCACAGCAAAACTTTGCAAGGCGCTGGCGGCCTTGGTGACAGCGAAAGTCAAAAAGCGGATCGACGCCATCGTGTCGCCGGCTGTTGGCGGCATTATTCCCGGTTATGAGACGGCGCGGCATATGGGCCTGCCTGCGATGTTCGTCGAACGGCAAGAGGGCGTTTTTCAACTGCGGCGGAATTTTCATCTCGCCGCTGGCATGAATGTGGTCGTTGTCGAAGATGTGGTATCGACCGGATTGTCTTCGCGCGAGTGCATCGAGGCGATCAAAAAGACGGGTGCGACTGTATTGGCCCTGGCGAGCTTGATCGACCGGTCGGGAGGTACGGCCAAGTTCGACGTCCCCTTCATTCCGCTGGCCCGGATCAAAGTGCCATCGTGGGATGGCGCCAAATTGCCCAAGCATTTGCAATCCATTCCGGCGGTAAAGCCCGGAAGCCGGGGGCTCGTATGAGCTATCGCGCGCTTCGATTGGGTGTCAATATCGATCATGTCGCCACAATTCGAAACGCGCGTGGCGGCCGGCACCCGGATCCCATGCGGGCGGCGGTGATGGCAGTCGATGCGGGCGCCGATGGAATCACCGCGCACCTGCGCGAAGACCGCCGGCACATCAGCGATGATGACATTGAACGCCTGGTGCGCGAGGTCCACAAGCCGCTCAATCTGGAAATGGCGGCAACCGGGGAAATGCTCGAGATTGCACTGCGCCACAAACCGCACGCGGTGTGCCTTGTGCCGGAGAAGCGTGAGGAGATCACAACCGAGGGTGGCCTGGATGCTGCGGGCGGGCACAATCATTTGGCACCGATCATCCGTGAACTTGTGGGAGCCAAGATTCGTGTTTCGCTTTTCATTGAGGCAAGCGCCTTGCAGATCACGGCCGCGCGGTCGCTAGGGTCGCACGTCGTCGAGCTGCACACCGGCGCCTATTGCGATGCCCATGCCCATGGCGATCTGGACCGTCGGGACGAGATTTTGCGACAGCTCAGGGTTGGAGCGCGTGAGGCGGCAAAGCTTGGATTGGAAGTACATGCGGGACATGGTCTGAGCTTCGAGACGGTGGGACCGGTGGCCGCCATCACCGAAGTGGTCGAACTCAACATCGGGCATTTTTTGGTGGGAGAGGCGATCTTCATCGGGTTCGAACATTCCATCCGGCGCATGCGGCAACTTATGGACGAAGCTCGCGGTGGTGCGTCCGCGATGATGGCTTAAAGGAGCGCCGCGCATGATCATCGGCATCGGCAGTGACTTGATTGATATCAGGCGAATCGAGGCGTCGCTCGAGCGCTTTGGGCAGCGCTTTGTGCAGCGGCTGTTTACCGAGGTTGAGCAAAAAAAATCGGAGGGGCGGCTGAATCGGGCGGCCTCATATGCAAAACGGTTTGCGGCAAAAGAGGCGTGCTCCAAGGCTTTGGGCACTGGATTTCGCAAAAGTGTCTATTGGCGCGACCTGGGGGTTGAGAATCAACGCTCGGGCAAACCAACGATGGTTTTAACCGGTGGGGCGGCGGAACGGCTCAAATCCCTGGTGCCTGCGGGCATGAAGGCCCAGATCGATCTGTCGATCACGGACGATTTTCCCCTCGCCCAAGCGATTGTGATCATCTCGGCTGTGCCCGAGAATTCGCCGGAATAGCGAGTTATTTCCGGCGATTCACCTTGTGCAATTAACCAGTTGTAATGGCAGGCCGATTGACACTATTTGGCCTAGCCCTCATTTGTTCATATGATCTTTGTTTGGTGACTGTAGGATGTGCGTATGACGACCGGAACTGAACGACCTTGGTGGAAGAGCGAATTTGTAATCGAGACGGTCAAAACCATCTTGATCGTGGTGGGCATTGTCGGCTTCGTTCAGACACTTTTGTTCCAGCCGTTTCGTATTCCGTCGAGTTCGATGGAAGGCTCGCTTGAGGTCGGCGATTATTTGTTCGTGTCGAAATACAGCTACGGCTATTCGGAGTATTCTATTCCTTTCTTTAGTCCTGCGCACGCCTCTGAGGAGCGGGTGCTGGAGGGGGCTGCAGAGCGGGGGGATGTGGTTGTGTTCCGTCTGCCGAGCGACCCCAGTCAAGATTACATCAAGCGCGTGATCGGCCTGCCCGGTGATCGCATCCAAATGGTGGCGGGCGTTTTGCACATTAACGGCGAACCGGTCAAACTCGAGAAAATTGAAGATCGTGTCGAGACCTATGATGAAGAAACCGAAACGCGAATTCCGCGCTATATGGAAACGCTGCCCAACGGCGTGCAGCATGTTATTTTGAATCGCGAAGATGGCTCGGGCCTGGATGATACGGCTGAATTCGTAGTACCGAAGGGCCATTACTTCATGATGGGCGACAACCGAGATAATTCCAACGATAGCCGGCGTGACGTCGGATTTGTTCCTGCCACCAATCTTGTTGGACGGGCACAGGTGATTTTCTTTTCGCACGATGGGTCGGCAGCGCTATGGGAAATCTGGAAGTGGCCCATGGCTATCCGCTATAGCCGCCTGCTGAATGCGATCGACTGAACGTGAAATGCG
>Ga0163153_10000967_pt1 | contig 47025 bp, 30 predicted proteins | sample OliLakLV19MP6IB1_FD_148629 | JGI IMG/M metagenome (GOLD analysis project Ga0163153, IMG submission 148629) | Freshwater microbial mat bacterial communities from Lake Vanda, McMurdo Dry Valleys, Antarctica - Oligotrophic Lake LV.19.MP6.IB-1 | ecosystem: Environmental > Aquatic > Freshwater >... | reverse complement strand
GCCCTCGACGCAGTCGGCCTCGGTCTCTCGCGCTAACCCCAGCCGGATCGCAACGCGATCCGGGGAAAACTTTCAAACCTCATTCGAGAAACTCTCCATGAAGCGTTCACAACTCGTCGGTTTGGCCAGTGGCTTCGCTCTCTGTTGTTTGGTCGCGCAAATGGCGAGCGCGGTCGATGCTAGCCGCGCGTCGAGCCAAACCAGCGCCGCGCCCAATTGGGCCAACGCCACGCTCAACGACCCAGCCTACGGCTACGGCACGGCGCTCCCCGATTCTAGCTCTGATCGCAACCGCACTTCCGCGCAACCCGCGTGGAGCGATCCGGCGCAACCCACCTTCGATCCGCGTTTTTCCACGCCGCTGGATCCTAATTTTTCGCAGACTCCCGCCAGTCAAACACCCCAGCGCTGGCGATTGGGCATCTATCCCGAAGACACCGAAACCGGCGTGGTGGTGAAGGAAATCGTGCGTGGGTCCGCCGCCGAACGCGCCGGGCTGGAAGTCAACGACCGCATTATTTCGGTCCACGGATACCAAGTCGGCTACGTGAACGGCGTGGTCTTCGACATTGGCCAGGAAATGGAACGCCAAGCCGATACCAACGGTTGGGTGCGCGTCTTGGTGCAAGACAATCGCAATGGCCGCTTGATGAATTTGCCCGTGCAACTCGATGGCCGCAGCGAGGCGATCACCGGCACGATCACCTACCGCGACCGTTCCGCCCTGCCCCGCGATGCCATTGCCACGGTCGAGCTACGTGAAAATGTGCGCAGCGACATTCGCCCCATCACCATCGCTCGCCAAACCGTGACGGGCATTCGCGCCGTGCCGATTCAGTTCTCGCTCGATTACGATCCGACGCAAGTCGACAATCGCCGCAACTATGTGCTGTATGCCAGCATCACCTCGCAAGGCCGCGAGATTTACAGCCTGAGAACCCCGGTCCCCGTGCTCGGCAATCGGCCCACGAGCAATTTGCAACTCCTGGTGGAATCGACGACCAGCCTCCCCGCCGGCACCACGGCCCCCAATCGCCAGGAGCAACTTGCTCAAATCTCGCAGTGGTTCCGGCAATACTTGGGTCGTGAACCACGAGCCCAGGAACTTTATGTCTGGCAGGCCCATCTCGACCGTGGCGGCACATTGGCCGACGCCCAGTTGCAAATCTTGAGTACGCCCGAGTTTTATTACCAATCGAACGCCGACGACACCGAGTATATCCGTCGCATGTTTTTGCTCGTGACCAACCGCCAACCCTCGCAGCAAGAAGTCACCCAGTGGCTCAATCGGCTGAACTACTACAGCCGTCTGCGCCCCGAAGTGGCGAAAGAGTTCCTAGCCTCTGCGGCGGCCTCCACTCAAGTCCGACAAGCAGGGCGTCTATAGTCGCTTGCGGCTTAGCGGCATTTACCGATCAAACCACCGCTTAAACATATACCAAGTCAGCTGCCGCCCCGCGCGGGCAATCTCGCGCGTTAAGGGGATACTCTTCGGGCAAACCGCCACGCAGTTTTGGGCGTTGCCGCAAACCTGCAACCCGCCGGGGGCTTTCAGGGCATCGAGCCGCTCGTTGGCGTTCATTTCCCCCGTGGGGTGCGCGTTGAACAGCATCGCTTGCGCAATCGCGTTCGCGCCGACGAACGCTTCGTCGTACGCCTCATTCTTGCGAGCTTCAAATTCTTCGTCGGTTTCATCGAAGTGTTTGGTTACTTCCACCTTGCCATACTGTGGGCAGGCTTCCAGGCAGCAACCACACGTCATGCACTCCGACACCGGGTAACGCATTTCCTGGCTTGCTTGCGATTCGCGTGGCCCCGCGCCACGATCGCCATAACCATCGACCGGAATCCACGCCTTCACGCGCTCGAGCGTGCGGAACATCCGGCCACGATCCACGACCAAATCCCGCATCACGGGGAACTTGCTCATTGGTCGTAACTCAAACCCCGTGGGGTTTTCGTCGAGCAGCCGATCCACAAGCGCCGAACACGATTGCCGCACCCGGCCGTTGATGACCATCGTGCAGGAACCACAGACTTCTTCGAGGCAGTTGCAATCCCACGCCACGGGCGTGGTACTCTTCCCCTCGGATGTGGTGGCGAGCGTCGCAATCTTTTGCAGTACGCTGATCACATTGAGGTTCGGCTCGTAGGTGACGCGATGCCGCTCCCAGTAGCTGGGCTCACCAGGAGCGTCCTGGCGCATGACACGAACTTCAAACGACGATGGTCGAGCGGCGTGGCCGTTATGAGCACTCATTGCAGCAGATTCCGATGAGCAGAATGGTAAAAAACAGGGAAATTGTATGATAAAGATTTGGCTTGCATTGACCAGTCCACCGAGGCCGACTTGGCGAAATAGGTAAGAATTTGCATTTTCTTGTCCGCGTGTGCTCTAATCAGTCCAAGGATGGCCGATCCAGAACGAATTGTCTCACAACACTTCATCATGGTCTCAACAAAAGGGGGAGTTTTGCGGGAATTCTCAACGAGCACCGACTCTAACACTATCTGAACGAGTTATTCAAAACCCATCGCGACTCCGAAACAGAAAAGAGGGTTTGTATGCGATCTCTTCATTGGTCCAGCCAGCTTCTGCGCTTAGCAACGGCCATGTGCTTCTCAGTCGTGTTGACGACAGCCTGTCGGGCAGCAGAAGCCCCTGCCGAGTCACCCGCAATTGTTGCCGTGGAATTAACGACCGCTGCAAGCGAATCGGCGGATACACCGGCAGAAGAGCCCGAGAACGAGACCCCTCCCAGCGAGACCTCCGCAAACGACCCACCCGAGAAGTCGCTGGGCCGACCGACGCATAAGCAAGTCCACACGATCAAAATCAACACCGACGACCTCGCGGAAACTTCGCTCAATTGTTTTTGCCTCTCCCCCACGGGGAACGTCCTGGCCGCCTGCGGTTCGGAGACAGGCGAGATTCGCGAGTTCACCCCGACGGGCGAATTCGTCACGAGTTGGGAACTCGATCATAAGCCCGAGGCGATTAACGTCGGCTCCGACGGCAACATCTACGTCGCCGGCGCGGGCCAGCTTTTGAAGCTTTCGCCGTCCGGCGAAGTCCTCCTGCGGCAAGCAGCGCCCCACGTGGCAGCTATCACGGCCAACCCCGAAAAGATTCGCGAAGATATCATCGAACAAACCAAACAGATGCGCGAACAGTTCACTGGTCAAATCAAGACCTACCAAGACATGCTCACTCCCCTCCAAGAGAAGCCCGAGGAAGAGCGCACCGACGAGGACAAGCAACAGATCGCGATGTTCGAGCAAGTCATCAAGCAGTACGAAGAAATGAGCGAGCAGTATGGCACCGAGGAGCTCACGGAAGAGGAACTCGACGAAAAAGTCGCCGACAGCATCGCGTACAAATCAAGAATTGCCTCGATCAGCGAAGCCGACGGCGAGGTGTTTATTGCCACGGGTTCCATGGAAGGTTATGGCTACGATGTTTGGAAAATGGATACCGAGTTTGCCGGTGGGGAGGTGATCATCACTGGCTTGAGGGGGTGCTGCGGGCAAATGGACGTGCAGTGTTGCAAGAACGGTCTCTTCGTGGCCGAAAACTCGCGGCATCGGGTGGCCCGCTTTGACACCACGGGCAAGGAAATCATTTCCTGGGGCAAGCAAGCTCGTGAGGGATTGCATGGCTTTGGGAGTTGCTGCAACCCCATGAACGTGGCCTTCGGATCCGATGGCTCGGTGTACACGGCCGAGGATGATACCGGGCGGATCAAGCAATTTACACCCGACGGCGAGTTGATCGCCCTGATTGGCAAGGTTGATCTTGTACCCGGTTGTAAGAAGGTGGCGATCTCAGTCGATAAGGAGGGCAAGAATATCTTCATGCTCGACATCACGCGCAACGAAATCTTGGTGATGGATCGGCTCAAGCCCGGCGAAACCGTGTCCTACAGCGAGAGCGAATCAGGTGGCTCGATCTTCGATGCTCTCAAGGGTGTGCTTGGCTTGTAAGCAGTCCGACAATCCCCCTCCTAGGTACTCCTGGGAGGGGTTAGGGGAGGGCTTCACCGAGACTGATGCAACCTCCTCGGCTAGCCTTCATATCCAATCGTAACTGGGAACCGACTATGCGATCATCTTATTTCAGTTTCCCGACTGCCTTCCTCGGGACCGTATTGACGGCATTGTTAGCCAGTGGCGTTACGCAGCCCGCGAGGACTGTAGCGGCGGAAGAACCGTTGTCGTTGGTGGTGATGGACCCGCTCGCGGCACCGCTCTCGTGCCCTTGCGTCGAGGGTTATGCCCAGCGCCAATATGACAAATTCGCGGCGGCCCTGGCGGCAAAACTTGGCCGCGAGGTGACCGTCACCTTTGCCGAATCGTTGGAAAAAGCCCTGCAGGATCCCGACTGTTCGCGTGTTGATATCGTGGTGGGCAAAGATTCGGTGGTGCGCGCCGATGCGAACAAACAAAAACTCGCGTTCACGCCGATCGCGCAGCTCACCGGCAAAGACGGCAAGACGACGCAAACGGGTTTGATTGTCGTTCCCACGAACGATCCCGCCCAGGACGTCGCCGACTTGGGTGGCTATCGCGTGATTTACGGCGCGCCGGATTGCGTGGAGAAATTTTCCGCCGCGCGGAACCTGTTGACTGGGGCGGGAGTGACCGTGCCCGCGATCAAGGAGTCGGAAACGAGCGCGGCCTGTAGCGATGGCGCGACTTTGATCCTGGAATTGGGCGAAGACGTGCGCGCCGCGGCGGTGATCTCCAGCTATGCCGCGCCCCTGCTGGAAGGTTGCGGCACGGTGAAGAAAGGGGACTTGCGCGTGGTGGCCACGACCGCGCCGGTCCCTTTCATTACGCTGTTTCTGTCCGAGAGTCTTCCCCAGGATCAGCGGGAAATTCTCTCGGACGCGCTGCTCGACACCTCGCATACCGCGGAAATGCTGATTGCCTTGGAAAGTTTGCTCGGCTTCGTGCCGCTCTCGCCCGAGTATCTCAAGCACTACGCGCCCGCAACGAAACAAACCGACGAGCCGGCTAGCCCCGAGGCTGAGCAAACCAACGCGGACTTAAAAACCTGGCCAGGCTGGCGGGGGGCCCGTCGCGACGGGCATTGTGCTTGGCTCCCTCACGAGCTGCCCGCCAAGCCGCAAGTCCTCTGGCAGCGGCAACTCACCCATGAAGGTTTGGGAGGACTCGCGGCTACCGACGACTCGGTCATCGTCGGTGACCGCGATTTCTCCAACCTGCTTGATGAGTTCCACTCCTTCGACGCTCAAACGGGCGCACCCCAATGGGCGGTCCGTTATCCCGCGCCCGGTCGACTCGACTACGACAATTCTCCCCGCGCCACGCCGCTCATCACGGCTGACCGCGTTTATCTCTTCGGGGCCTTTGGAGATTTGCACTGCGTTGATCGGCAAACGGGTCTCATCGTTTGGCGTAAAAACATCTTGCGCGAGTTCGGCGCGGACGGGGAATTGATTTGGGGGACTTGCAGTTCGCCGTTGTTGGTTGAAGGCAAACTGATTGTGAACCCAGGCAGCGAAGCGGCTGCGTTGGTGGCGCTCGATGCCAAGTCGGGAAATGTCGTTTGGCAAGCCCCGGGCGGAGAATTCGCGTATGCTTCGCCCCTCTTGGCCACTTTGCACGGCGTGCCCCAGATCGTGGCCTTCGACCGCCAATCGCTGGGTGGTTTCGACCCCACGACCGGCAAGCGATTGTGGACCCTCACCCCTCCCCTCGACGGCGATTTCAATGTCCCCTCGCCCGTCGTGGTTAACGAGCAAGTGGTGCTCACCAGCGAAAACAACGGCACGCGCTTGCATGATTTTTCCACGGAGGGGACGATCATCGAGCCCCCCGTCGCAACCTACGAACCGTTGGCCCCCGACATGAGTACGCCTGTCGTCGTGGGCCAGCGCTTGTTTTGCGTGTCGAAGAAACTCTATTGCTTGGATGTCTCGCAAGGCCTCCAGGAGATTTGGATCGGCGAGGATCCCGCCTTTGGAGATTACGCACCCATCATCGCCTCGGAAGATCGGCTTTTGATCGTGGGTCGCGGCGGAGAAGTGCTCTTGATCGACGCGACCGCGGACAAGTTTCAAGTGGTGTCGCGCTTCAATTCCTTCGGCGCTGGCAAGGCCGCCGTCTACGCCCAACCCGCGGTGGTCGGCGACAAACTCTACATCCGCGCGGGCAAAACCTTGGCCTGTGTGAGTCTGCTGAAGTAAGCCCAGCCGGATCGCGGGCACCGCTGCGCAGCAGTGGTCGACGATCCGGGAGAGTACCTGCACCTACCAATTCTCAACTTGCAGGTTGGGAACAGCCGAAAAATGACCGTCACGGCTGGCCAGAGTTAAGCCATGCTGCCGAGCTGTCGCGGCGATCCAGAGATCGTTGTCGGGAATGGGTTTTCCTAAAAGCCGCAACTCATTTTTGATCTGACCATAAACCCTTGCCGTACTCGTGTCGCAGAAAAGAATCGTGACCTTGAGGATGAAGTTTTCAAGTCGACTGATATTGCTTGCAGCACGCCCAGATTTAATTGCCCCGTAGTACATCTCTCCGACGACAATGACTGGGAGGAAGACTTCGGGAATACCGTTGATGAATTCGTTGACAAGCTTTTCTTGATCCAGATGAGCTATGACGATATTTGTGTCGAGCAAAAACTTACCAGCCATGAGGATCGACCTGCCCGCAATCTTCTTCAATGGCTTGCTTCATCAATTCCAGATCCTCATGAGGAATTGTGCCGACAAACTCCATGAGTTCCGATCCTGGAGTACCACGAGGCGTCCCATTGAGGGTGCGCAAGAATTCCAGCGTTTTGAACTGCTGAGCCGGCGTGAGTTGCGAGAACTCACTGTGGAATGAATCTTCAAGCGGTGTCGCCACGGAATTCCCCTCGCAATTGAGGTGATGAAACAACTTATATAACTATACCACAACGCACCCACTTGGCCAAAATTCTCACCCCACCCCCGCCCCCACCTTGACCGGTGCCGCAGCGCCATTCGCTCCGTCGCCCTGTGCGGTGCGCTTCGCTTGGCGCTCCTTCCACACTTCCTCGATCATCTCGGCTCCCACCAAACCGTAAAGCCGTGGCCGAGGCGGAATCAGCGAGGTGTCGACGTCTTCAAAACTGAGCGTCGGTTCGCCCTGGTTATCGAACGTGGCCACCGTGGTCTTGAGCCACTTGCGGTTCTTTTCCTCAAACTTGTCGCACCACGCCTCGGCTTGTCGGCGCTTCTCGCCGGGGTCGGTCGCATCGATCCCCGGCATGTCGAACGCGGGCTTGTAGTGGGCACCGCGACATTCATCCCGGGCCAGCGCACCCTTGAGAATCGCCTTGGCGATGGGGAACATGTCCCGCACCGACTTGGTGAACAACACATTCTGGTTGGTCCAGTTGCCCGTGTCGGAGAGCGAGCAATTTTCGATCCGCTCGGCGAGTTCATTGACAGTCTCGATGGCGGCGGCAAGCTGTTCGTTGCGACGCACCACCGTGGCGGCCTTGGTCATCACGTCGCCCAGTTCTTGGTGTATCACATAGGGATTCTCGCGCCCTCCGGTCCGCTTGAGCAGCGTATCATGCTCGACTTGCTTCACGGCTCGTTGGCCTCGCAGTAGGCTCGCAAACTTTTCGTCGCTCGCCGAACCCTTGAGCGACTTGAACATGTTCTCGATGCACGGCGCGACAAATAGCCCCGTGAAAATACAGGACAACAGGGAGTTGGCCCCCAGCCGATTCCCGCCATGATATTGGTAATCGCATTCGCCGAGGGCGTACATGCCGGGGACATGCGTCTGGTGGGTCCGCGGCGAACCAGGTTTCAACCCGCCCTCGGCCGTGCGTTCGTAGTCGGCCCACAGGCCCCCCATCGAGTAATGCACGGCGGGGAAAATTTTCATCGGCACTTCACGCGGATCAACCCCTTGGAACTTCTCGTAAATGTGCAGGATGCCCCCCAGCTTGCGATCCAGTTCGGCGCGTGGAATATGCGTCAGATCGAGATAGACGGCTTGCTGATCCGAGTCGACGCTCAAACCATCGTTCACGCAGACGTCGAAAATCTCGCGTGTGGCAATGTCGCGCGGCACGAGGTTGCCGTATTTTGGATAACGCTCTTCGAGAAAATAAAAACGCTCGGCCTCGGGAATCGATTTGGGATCGCGCGGGTCTTGCGGCTTGCGCGGCACCCACACGCGGCCCCCCTCGCCGCGAGCCGATTCGCTCATCAGCCGCAACTTGTCGGCCCCCGGAATCGCCGTAGGATGTACCTGGATAAATTCGCCGTTGGCGTACTTGGCACCCGCTTGCACGGCCCGGCTCACGGCACTTCCCGTGCAGGCCATCGACATCGTGCTGCGACCATAAATCAAGCCGCAACCCCCCGTCGCCAAAATCACCGCATCGGCCGGAAACGCGCGAATTTCCATCGACACCACATTTTGCGCAATCGCTCCTCGGCAACGCCCATCGTCGTCGATCACGGGGCCGAGAAAATCCCAACCCTCATACATCTCAACGGCTCCGGCTGCGTTCCACCGCCGCACTTGTTCATCGAGGGCGTACAGCAATTGCTGCCCCGTGGTTGCGCCGGCAAAGGCCGTTCGTTTGAACAGTGTGCCGCCAAACCGACGTTGATCGCGGAAACCTTCCGGCGTGCGATTGAACGGCACCCCAATGCGATCCATCAAGTCGATGATCTTGGGTGCCCACAGGGTCATTTCTTTGACGGGGGGCTGATGCTGCAAGAAATCGCCGCCGTAGACCGTGTCGTCGAAGTGCAGCGACTCATTATCCCCCTGCTGCCGGGTCATTTCGTTGACCGAGTTAATCCCCCCCTGCGCGCAGACGCTGTGCGACCGCTTGACGGGCGTGAGGCTCAGGCAATCGACGGCGATCCCCAACTCGGCCAACTTCATCGTGGCCGCCAGACCCCCGAGACCACCCCCAATCACGACAACGCGCTGTTTTGCCATCAGAATACCTTAAATGCAAATGTGTCTCACGCAGAGGCGCTGAGGAAGAATTGAGAACACTAATCCTCACTAATGAACACTAATAATAAGATTAGCGAAGATCAGTGGTTATTAGTGTTCTTTGTATTTCCTCCGCGCCTCTGCGTGAAAATTCTTATTTCTTAACCGCCGCTTTCGCGACTTCTTCACTCGATTTTTCTTCTTCGAGGGCCCGTTTATGCTCGTTCGGCTCCAACTCGCCCGCCTCGACTTTATGTTCGTACATGGTGTCTTCCACTTCACGGGCTTCGATTAGCTTTTCCCCCGTGCCGTATTGCCGCATGCCGAACAAGGCACTCACGCCCACAATCGCTAGCAGCACGCCAAACACCGTACAAATCCTCAGCGCCCGTCGTTGGGCGGCTTCGCTGATCCACACGCCCCATGTGATGCCCATCGTCCAAATGCCGTTGGCCAAATGGTACACGCAGGCCAAGATGCCAATGAGATAAACCGTCACCCAGACCCCGTTCTGCAGCGCTTCCCCCGCCGAGGAGACGGCGCTGTACGCGCGAAACTGCCCGCCCCCTAGCGGATGCACGATCCGGTCCACCCAGAAGCTGTTGTGGAACCAGCCGTGCATGTGAAACACATGAACCGCGATGAACACGAACGCGATCATGCCGGTGATGCGTTGCCACGTATACCGCCGATTGGCCGAGTAGGGGTAGTTTCCGGTATTAGGCATGCCCCCGGCGACGATCGCCACGCCAATAATCGCGTGGAACAAAATCGGGATGAAAATAAAAGTCCACTCCACCAGGGGCAAGAGCGCCCCCAGGCTGTGGATTTGGTAGACGTTTTTTTGAAACGTGTTGGGGCTCTCCAGCACGCTGGCATTCACCAACAGATGGATCACCATGTAGCCACCCACCGGGATGAGGCCAGACAGCGAGTGCAACCGCCGGATCAGAAAATCGTGGCGGGCCAAAAAAGAGGGTGGCGGATTTTCCACGCGGCATTCCTTTATAGTGCAGACTTTACGAACGCAGTCATTGCGCGAGCAGGGCTGGTTTCAGAACGGACAAGTCACCGCAACCCGCCCGAAAATCCCAGTATAGGGCTGCTCCCCAGACTCGCAAGCCGGGCAAAATCAGGCGATCAGTTAGCGTCAGCCGGCTGCATCAGATTTCGCTCACAAACTCGACGATCATCGCCACGCGCGCTGGTACTCCGCGTCGTACGGCAATTTCACCAAATTCGCGGATTGTGCCCCGTGGCAAGGCACCCCACTCCTCAAAGGCGTGGTCGATCTCTTCGGTGGATTCATCGACGATTACCACTGCCAGATCGCTAACCGATTCACGAGAATTTGGTGGAGCTAACCAAAATGGAGAGAATCGAGAATCACTAGGCAATATCTCATGCTCCGTGGTGAGTTGCGTTGCCGACAGAGCGTTGATGGGTGGCAGTTGTTCGACATTTCCATACTGGTTCTGCCAGACGATCAGATCATTGCCATCGACATCCTGATCATCATCAGCGTCGCCGTTGGCCGCATTCGGAGCGGGCATACCAAAGCCGCGTTGCCAGGCGAGGAAGTCCCTACCGTTGACGACACCGTCACCGTCAAAGTCGCCCGAGACAGTAACCGGGCCAGTCTCGAAGCCGGTGTAGCTGAGTGTTTTGAGGTTGGTGCTCGTGACGTTGCCGCTGGCCGACGTACCATTGATGGCGTAGTTTTGTGCCGTCGACAAGTCAAGATTGAGCCTGTCGCCGGGGGCAGTGGTGGGATTGCCCGCGTTAATCGTGACTGTCGCGCTCGCCAGGGGCTGCGCATAAATGGTATCAGCGCCGCTGCTAAGGTTGAGCATGATGCCGGGGAATTCGCCGGGGTTCCCCACCAAGTCGTGGAACTCCAGCGACCCGCCGGGCCCGAAGAGAGTGTCGCCGGGAATTGCGCCGAGCGTGGTATCAGTGAGATGACCCGTATCGCCGGTCGTGTCGGCATTGTCGGTCACCAGCATGTTTCCACCTTGAGCGCCGGCGTTGTACCTCACCAGGCCTTGGATTCCAGCGAGATTTTGCGTCGAGTCAGCCAGGAATAATCCGTCAACTCCGCCGCCCGCGTTAAGGATGGTCGACGTGCCAGCGGCAATGGCCCGGACGTAAAACCTATCCACCCCCGAACTGGCATTAATGGTCATTTCTTCAACGCTCGTTTCGGCGAGTATGACGAGATAGCCGAAGAACGGCGCGAGGCGGTCGGCGCGGATGGTTCCAGCGTCACGAATGTATTGCCACTCCGAAAAGTCGACGGTGTTGTTGAGGTTGAACCGATCGAAGCCATTCTGGCCGTTGAACGCGAAGGCGGAGATGTTGGTGATGTTTGCGGGCAGGTTGCCGCCGCCGAAGTTGAGGATGTCGTTGCCTTCCCCGCCAAAGAGCGAAAAGCTCGTGCCGGCTTTGGCTTGATCGACGTTGAACGTGTCGCTTCCGGTTGTGCCGCTGACGATCAGCGACGTCATGCTGGTGTAGCCGTAGGTCGTGATGGCGAGCGGTCCGGTGTCTCGCACAACGCGATCTGGAAGGATGCCGGATGCGGCGCTGAAGGTGTACGGGACGTTTTCATTCGCGAAGACGCCGTCGTCGATGGCCAGCGTATCATTGCCGGGCTGCCCGTTGAGGGTGACGTTGTTGCGCGTCGCGGGATCGGTCTGCATGTAGAAATAGTCCGCGCCATCGCCGCCGTTGAACGTGTAGTTGCTCGACCCATCGGTCTGATACACGTTGAACCGGTCGGCCTGCGGGCCGGCGGTGACCAAGACGGCGATGAAATTGCCGTAGTTGATGTCCGGCTTGCCGGTGAAGATGTCGAACGGATCGCCCACCGCTTGGATGCGGGTGGCGGTGACGTTGAATGTTAACGCGCCCTGGGCTGCCTGGGTCATCTCGAGGCGATTGATACCGTCACCGCCGTTGAGGTTGACGGAGTACGTGCCGCTCAGGGGGTAGAAGTTCTTGGCTTCGTTCCAAAGGAACCGGTCGAAGCCGCCGCCGCCGTCAATGTTCAGGTTCTGCCCAAATTCGCCGGCAAAGGTAATCTCGTCGGCACCGGTTCCCGCCAGCACGCCGACTGATTCAAAGCTGTTCGTGAAAAGCGAGATGAGACCGCCGAAGATCACTTCGTTGGGGCGGATGTCCCAGAACCTGGCGGTAGGGTCGAGGTGATCGTCGAAGGTGATCTGATCGGTACCGAGGCCGCCGTTGAATATCTGCGGAACGAACCCGGTCATGTTCCCGCCGCCCACGATGAAGTTGTCGTTGCCGTCGTTTCCGTTGGCAGTGACCAGCGGCGCGATGGCATTGAGCACAGTTACCGTGTCGGCGCCGCTGCCTGCGTTGACGACGATGCCTTCGGTGCTTGAGTAACTGACCGTGTGCGGCAGATTGAAGCCGTCACGCGTGACGAATGTCGGGGCAATGTCGTAACTGATGTTGTAGCTGGGAGCAAAGTCGTTGAACACGATGCGATCGCCCACGCCGCCAACGGACGCTCCCCCGTTAAACGTGATATTGGCGTCGATGGAGTCGCCATTATTGGAGCCCAGGAAAAGCGTGTCGTTCCCGGCGTCGCCGAAGACGGTAACCGGGGACTGAATCAACTGGCTGGCGAATGGGCTGGAGCCGAGCGTGACTGTGTCGTCGCCGCCGCCCAGCACGATGCTCAGCGGCGCGTTCAAACCGAGCGACACGATATCGTAGGTGTCAACATTGCTCGTGCCATTGATCGTTAGCGAGCTGATTCCGGTGAGCGAGCCGATGTTGAACGTGTTGATGCCGCCGCCCGGATTGAAGATGATGTGGTCGAGCGTCGCGCTCAGGCCGGTGAATTCTCGAACGCCGTCGACGAACACCTCGAGAAAGGCCGGGTTGGCCGGGGATTGCTGGATAAGAAACGAGTCGTCGCTGCCGCCGCTGCCGCCAATAAACAGCCGGTTGTCGCCGATGCTGCTCACAAATGCCGCATTGGCCGTGAAGGCGTCCAGATCGGTTCCGCCGCCCATATACCGCGAGGGCCAGAGCCCATGCACCGTACCGTCACGTGCCGCGAGCCCATGGTATTCGAGGTAATCGCCATCGTAGTCGCCGTTCATCGGGACGTCGGGACCTTCGTTGGATTGCTGCGTGCTGAGGAACGTCCGCGTCCACGTGGCGCCGCCGTCATTGCTCATCGCCAGGCGGGGCCGCACGTCGTCGTTTCCCGTGCCGACGTCGCCCTCGGTGGTGTAGTAAAGGACATTGACGGCGCCCGTGGTTTGGTCCACCTGCAACCACGGATTGAATTCCGTTCCGCCACTGTCGTCGATGCGGTTGAACGTCCAGTTTTCGCCGAAATCACTGCTGACGCCGACCCAGATATCCAGGTCGGTGCTGCTACCTTGGTACTTCTCGGCGACCGTGATGTAGAGCCAGTTCACCGCCCGCCAAACCTCGAGCATCGGGGCCGGGTTGATGCCGCGTTCGGGTTGCGCCGGAGGCTGATCAGTGGCCCTGTCCAGGTCGATGCCGGTGCGAACGGTAATATCGGCACCGAATGCCGCGCCGCCGCCCCAAAGGCCGTCTGTATCGCGATCGAGAACGATTGAATCGTTGTCATTGTCCCACCAGCTCACCGCCAAGCGCCCGAGGCTATCGACGATTGGCGAAGCATAGCTCGCGGAATCGAAGTTGGCGCCGGCGGAGTTCTCGTTGATGACAAGCCGCGGCGTCCAGTTTACGCCGCCGTTGTTCGAGCCGATCACGGAGATGTGTGCATCGGTGCCCGCACTCATGCCCGTCCCCTCAGTGACGAATGCCACGTAAGCCAGGTAAACGGCCTGGTTGCCGCTCACCGGGTCGAGGCCGGTGGCGACGTACCACTTGTCCAAGCCCGGTGTGTCGGTGTCGGTCGGGTTAGCCGTCAGAATGTCGGCCTGCTGATCCACCGTAACGTAGTTGCCGAAGTTCAGTCCGCCATCCGTGCTGCGTGCGATGATCAACAGAGTATTTCTGAGCGGCGCGGTCGCCTGCCCGCGATAGCCGTAGGCGATGTACAAGACGCCGTTGGCGTCGAACTGCAGCGATGGATCGAACCGATTGCCCACCGTGCCCAAGCCGTCGTCGGCATTGTTGATTTCATTGGTCGACCATGTCAGCCCACCGTCGAAGCTCGCGTAAACGTCCATCGTGATAGGATTGCGCAGGCGATGGCTGAAGCCGACGACGTTCAGCGGATTCGTTGGGTTGACGACCAGGGACATTTCCGACTGGTCGTTCGCCAACTCGGCACTCACATTAATCGTCGCCCCCGGCACAATCGACTGCGGGCCGTTGAGCGCCAGCGACACACTCAGCATGGCACGGTCTTCCAGCGACTCGAAGCCCAGTTGGCAAATGTTCGGCGCTCTGCCCGAAGTAGCCTTGGCCCGCCGAGAGAATCCCCAACGACGCCCCTGCCTTTTTCGCGAAGTTGCCATCTGACTCACCCTTTCAGAAGTTGGAAGAGACTTGCGCGAGGTGTTATCGGACGGCTGAACCCCTCAAGATGCGCAGCGAATACGTCGTAGAAATCCGATCACTCAAGAGTCACCGACCACAGACCTATCGGTTCTGACGGCTATGACCGGGCGGGCGGCGCGAACCACGGGCGGGGCCAGAGAAGGCCAAAACGGTACGTATGGTAGGCATGCACAGGAGGAAATTGCAATCCTCTGCTTGTGCCACAAATCATTAGATCAAAACAGTTTACGGCATTGGATTTGCAATTCCCCAAAAGTGATTCAGCGTGCCGAACCACCCTCACGGAGATTAAAAGCTACAAAGTGCCTGGAAAACGTGTTAGCGGTGGAGAACTCAATAGCAATCCTGTCAAGTCCCGGTACGACACTTCTGCCCCCAATTGTCCCGCTCAACCCACTTCAAAATTAATTTGCGGGAACTGCGAAACGCTGTCCTCAGATTGATGCCAGCGCGGCAATCAACACGCATTCAGACCGCAGAGATTTCCTGGAACCTACGATCACTACCGCCGTTCTGCAGATTCATGAAAGTAGCGAAAAAATAGCCATTTAGGGCGGTTCAGTTTATGGAAAAAATGTGTAGAATGTGGTTCTCGCCTCGACCCTCCCACGCCGGTCAGGTCCGCGATTTGCATAGACATTTTGGTACGTGAATTTGCGCAGACGGGTACGATGGTCTGCCCAACATATCCACGCGATGGCTGTTAATCCATCATAGCGGTGGCCGGCTTCGTTGTTGTTTATTGAACCCGTGTTAATTGAGTTAAAAACTTAATTGAGAGACATGCACCAAGAACTTCACAACTCTCGCCGCCCGCTTGCTGACAAAACACCGGCCAAGCGCCCCGCGAGTTTGATTCACGCCTTGGAGGGATTGTCGCGCACGATTCCCACGGACGTGGCCTACACCTTCCTCCCCGAAGGGGAAGACGAAGAAATCAACATCACCTTCCGCGAGTTGGAAATGCGCGCCAAAGCCGTCGCCGCACGGTTGCAGCGGCTCGCGCATCAGGGTGATCGGGCAGCGCTTGTGTACGAATCGAGCCTCGAATACATCGTCGCGCTCGTAGGTTGCTTCTACGCGGGCATCGTCGCGGTGCCCGTTTATCCCCCCGATCCCATGCGAATTCGTCGTACAGGCGCGCGGTTACGAGCAATCCTGCAAGACTCCCAAGCCGACATCGTGCTCACCAGTTCCAGCGAAGCTCACCGTTTCGGTTCCTACTTGGAGCAAGCCGGGCATGTCGTGATCACCGACGAAATTTCCGCCGAGGATGGGGCCGAATATCGCCGCCCCGAAATCGGCCCGCAGACCTTGGCCCTCTTGCAATACACCTCCGGCTCCACCGGTCGGCCCCGCGGCGTGATGCTCACCCACTCCAACCTGATGTTCAATTTCGAGCACATCAAGAAGTTCGACGAACCCCACGGGGTCGCCGTCTCCTGGCTCCCCATGTACCACGACATGGGCCTCATCGGTTTGGTGCTCCAAGTGCTGCAAAGTGGCCGCCGCACCGTGCTGATGTCGCCCCTCTCGTTCGTAAAACGCCCCGTCCGTTGGCTCAAGGCGATTTCCAAGTACAAGGCCTACGCCACCAGCGGCCCCAGCTTTGCCTACGATCTCTGCGTGCAGAAAATTTCCGACGAGGAACTGGCTGAACTCGACCTCAGCTCCTGGACCTTGGCCTGCAACGGTGCCGAGCCAGTCCGGCCCGACACGATGCGGCGTTTCGCCGAGCGTTTTGCCCCTGCCGGCTTCCGTTACGAAACGTTTTATCCCTGCTATGGCCTCGCCGAAGCGACGCTCATCGTCAGTGGCGGCGAGAAAGCGGCGACCCCGATCATCCGCTCGTTTGATCCGCATGAACTCGCGGAAAATCACGTCGTTGCCGTTGCCGACGGCGCGGGCCGCGCGATCGTCGGTTGCGGCGGCACGGTGGAACGTCAAGAGATTGCCATCGTCGATCCCGTGACGCTCGAACGCAGCGCCCCCGATCAAATCGGCGAAATCTGGGTCCGTGGTCCCGGCGTCGCCAAAGGCTACTGGAACAGTCCCGCCGCCACCGCCGAAACCTTCCAAGCCACGTTGCCGGGCGAGCAGGGCACGTTCCTCCGCACCGGCGACATGGGCTTCCTCGACAACGGCGAACTGTTTGTCACCGGTCGGATCAAAGACCTCATCATCGTTCGTGGCCGCAACCATTATCCGCAAGACATCGAGCGCACCGTCGAAGCCAGCCACCCCGCCTTGCGCCGCGATCACGTTGTCTCGTTTGGCGTCGATGTCGATGGCGAAGAGCGCGTGGTGGTCGTTTGCGGCGTCATGCGGGCACAGAAGCTTAACCAGCAAGAATTGTTCTCCGCCGTGCGGGCCGTGCTCGCGCAAGAGCATGAACTCGGCCCCCACGCCATCGTGCTTGTGAAAGGCAGCGAAATTCCCCGCACGAGCAGCGGCAAGCTCCAGCGCCGCGGGTGCAAGGATTTGTACCTCAATGGCGAACTCGAAATCGTCGGTCAATGGACCGAAAACTCGAGGACGGAAAGCCCGATTCCAACGCAGCCTGTCACAGTTGCGCCCCTCATGAAAAGCCCGCTCACTATCGAACCGCTGCTCAACGGTCGTGCCGCCAGGCAACGGAGCATCGTCGACGTAGTGATCGGCATCATCCGCGACCTCAAGGGCTACGCAGCCAGTACGACGGTCTCCGAGAATTCTCAACTGTTCGCCGACCTCGCCATCGAATCCATCGACTTGGTGATGCTCAACGAATTGGTCGAACGCCATTACGCGCGGCAATTTCCCTTCGCCGATTTCATGGCCGAATTGGGCCGACTCGATCAACGCGACGTGTCCATCGGCCAATTCGCTAACTTCATCCGCCTCCAACTCGAAGCCGACGCAAGTGTTCTCTAAAGATTGAGATTTGCAATTATCAATTTCAAATTTGCAATTTCCCCATGCCCCACGCTCAACTCGGCAACCTGAAATTCCATTACCAGCAGGCCGGGCCGGTCGGCGCGCCCGATGCCGTGCTCATCCACGGTGTCACGGGCAATCTCGCCGTCTGGATGCTCAGCGGCCTGATGACCAAGCTGGCCAAGCAATTCCGCGTGACCGCCTACGACATGCGCGGCCACGGCTACAGCGACACGCCCCACGACCACTACACCACCCGTGACATGGCCGCCGACTTCGCGGCCTTGCATGCAGAACTTGGCCTTAAGCCCGCGCTCGTGATGGGCCACAGCTTTGGTGCGGCAGTGGCCCTCCATGCCGCGCAAGATTATCCCGAGCGTTTTGCCGGCGTTGTTCTTTCCGACCCGTTCCTTCCCGCGCTGCACCATTTGCAAGCAAACCCGAAACGCTGGCTCGGCTTCCGTGCGTACAAGAAAAACGCCGCCACCGCCGGCATGGCTATCGCTGGCAATCTGTGGAATCTCCACGACATGCTCCAGCAAGCCGCCAATCTTTCGCCCCGCAAGAAAAAAATGTTCATCGAACGCGCCGGCGAAGCCACGCTCAATCGGCTTGTGCGATTGGCAGGCACGACCTGCGGCGCGGATGTGGCCGCGACTGCCGGGCTTACCGAAGACACTATCGCCGACATTATGACCCCCTGTGTCTGTCTGCACGGCGAGTTTTCGCCGTTCCTGCCGATGTGCCTCAAGCTGATCGAGCTGTTGCCGAACTGCGAAAAAGATGTCGTGCCCAAGGCCCAGCATTTTGCCTTCGAGGAAAACCCGACCGACTTCATCGACCGAGTCGAACGCCATTTCTGCGACATGGTCGGCTTCCTACCGACCGCCCCCTCCGAGCCGCTCAACCACGTCCGCCGCAACGTGATGACCGATACGCAATCTGATCCTGTAAGAATCTAATTGGAGATTTTGCAGTCGATTCAACAGCAGTTTTCCAGGCGATAACATACGGAACGCCATTTGCCGCGATGTTCGCGTTTGCTACAAGGGCATTTTTCCCATCCTCACCCCTGTTGATGGTGCCGCCATGAGTCTCACCCAATTCTCCGCCGCTGAAAAAGAAGCCCTCGCCAATCGCCACACGGCACTCCGCTTTCTGTTTTTCCCCGCGCAGATTTTCTCGATGGTGATGGTCGCCTATCCTTGGCCGACCGACCATTGGGCCGTCCGCCTGTTTTGGATGCTCACGACCAGCTACTTCATGTTCTGCTGGACAAGTTGCTTCCACGAGACGGCCCATCAAACGCTTTTTAGCTCGCAGCGATTGAGCGTCGCCCTCGGCCGTGTGCTGGGCTGGCTCATGTTCGTTCCCTACACCTCCTACCGCGAAACCCACATCCGCCATCATGCGTATCTCAACAAGCCCAACGATTGGGAACTCTGGCCCTATTCCGATCCGCAGGCCCCCCGTTGGTTCCGTAAGATTTTCGTTTGGTGCGATTTGTTCCTCGGCGTGCTCACCGCCCCCATTGTCTATGGCCGCATCTATTTCCATCCCAACTCGCCCTTGAAAGCGGAACAGCGCCGCGCGATCCGCTGGGAATATTTTGGCATGGCCTGCTTCTGGGGAGCGATCCTCAGCCTGGTCGTCTACTACCGCGCTTGGGACACGTTCGCTCTGGTCTGGGTGCTACCGTACATGCTCGCCGGTCTCTATCAGAATGGTCGCAAGCTCACCGAACACCTGGGCATGAAAAGCTACGACCCCCTGCGCGGCACTCGCACGGTGATCGCCGACAACCCCATCACCAAGTTCGCCACGTTCCTCAACTTCGACATTTTCGTCCACGGCCCGCACCATCGCCATCCGCGCGTGTCGCACGACCAACTCGAAGAGCTCACCCGCAAATACGCCGCCGAGCAGGCGACCAACCCCCTGCCGCTCTATCCCACATACCTCAGCGCCACGCGCGACATGCTCTACTGGTTCTTCAAGGAACCCGGCGTCGGCGTAAACGTCGGCGCGGAAATGCCGCACCAGGCGGACCTCGTCGAAGACTTCGTCGCCGACGTCACCGAAGAAGTCCTCCATAGATAGCCCCGCCATCTTGGCGGGGTCCATCCTGGTCGGGGCACGTTTGGTTGTAAACCCAGCGCAAAAAAAGAACTAGCCAGCCCTCCGGCTGACTAGTCCCTGTTCTTTCACCGAAATGCAGTCAAACCATTTAGAAGGCCGCGGCTGCCGAAAAACCACCGGCATACACTTGGACCGACTTAGTTTTGGTCACCGATGACACGGGAATCCCAAAGACGACGGTAGTCTTCGTTTTGGTAACCGTCTTGCCAGCCTCGGAATAGTTCACGCCGCCAGCGAAATGCTTGCCGGCCGCGAAATATACATTCACCGAGGCGGCACCGCCACCAGGAACGCCGACGCCCGCGAACGAACCGCCCGCGGCGATGGCGATCGATTTACTGGGGGCATAGCCATGCCCACGGACGGCGAGCGCTTCGCTATCCGAGACGATCGTGGCCCCATTGAGACCCATGGCCGACAGAGTGGCTTGGCTGATGGTTCCGTCGGCAGCTTGAACCGCTGACGAACTCACCAGCAGAATCGCCACGGCGAGTGCTGACAGAACTTTGCTCATGTAATTGCTCCTAGTTGAAAGACGCAGTGCTCGAGGGGAGGCGGAAAAAGCCTCGCAACCCACATAAACCGCATATCTCTACTCAAGCAACAGGGGCCACAAGAGTCAACAGAAATCTGGCAAAAATACACATTTTGACCAACTCAGGGGCCAGAATTCCCCTTTTCAGGGGGAGCCTTGGCCAACTGCCGGGGGCTGAATGAAGAGCCGTCGGCGAGACCTTGCGTCCCCACGAGTTCCCACAGCCACCTTGCACCAATCACCGCAGGCGAGACGGCTCGTTTCCCGTCACGAAATCGCCGGAAAAGACGTGGGACGTCCGTACAATCGGTACGACCGCTTAGCTCAGCGGAAAGTTTGGAAATCTTTTCCGCGACGGAATTCTTTCAGATTGATGGTCTACGGGCCCTGATTAGCGTGGAAATTGTGAGTGCTTGATCCGCCTCACGACATGTCGAAGCGAAAAGTTTTTTTCGCTGGCAAAAAGTGTCGTCCCCTCTTCACGTTCTTTTGGAGATTTCAGCTATGAGTAAGAATGTTCTGCTTGGTTTGTCCCTGGTCTTGTTGACCGCTGTTGGTCAGTCGCATGCAGCCGAAGGCATGATTCCCGCCAAGACCCTCGGCGCGATGGGTTTGAGCGGCGCAACCGTTGTCTCGGATAGTGAAGCCGCCACCGTGCGCGGCATGGGTTATGTTCCCAGCCACAATTCGATTTCCATCGCGGCAGGTGGCTCTTTTGCCTTGGTCGGCGAGAAGGGTTATCATGGCGGCGCCGCGGCCGGTTCCGTCAATGTCTACTTCGCCAAGGGGAAGTACATGGCCTCGGGTACCAACTTCTCTGAAGCTGGCATCACCAAGACTCACAGCGAAGTCATTACGATCGGTGGCGTGACCAATTCGATCACCACGACCAAATCCTTGCGAGTCTATGCTGGTGGTTTCTCTTCGGCGACATCCTTCTAGTCGAAAAGACTTGAAATCCTGGATTGCCAGCACGATGAAAAATAGCTCATTCCTCTGAGGTGTGAGCGCAAAAAAATGGGCCCTGACCTTCAACCGAAGGTCAGGGCCTTGTTGCTGATAAGGAGGAGAGTTTACCAGCAATTACCACATGAATCCCGTGGCAATCGACAGACCGATCAGGTTCACGTCGATGCCGTCAGACTCGGCAAAGGCTTGTCCCTGGGAAAACGGTGGTGCCGCGGGATTGCCAAAGCCAGCGAAGGAGGTGGCCACGGTCGAACCGCCGTCCGCCGCCCAGTATTGATATTCTCCCGCCACGCGGAAGAACGCATCCCCCGGGAAGCAGAAGACGCGATAATCAACTTGCAAACCGAGCTGGCTTTCGAGAATAAATAACGAATCGTCCACCCGCGTGACCGCGCCATTGTACGATCCTGCCGTCGCGCCCGCGGTGACCTCGATCGTGTCTGTTTCCACGCTGTTCGTCACGGGGCCCCAGACGACCGAGCCTCTCACGCCGTAGAACAAATGTAGGCACGAATGGCAGAAGAACGGTCGTCGGCCCTGCCAAGCACCCGTGATGCCCGTGCCATGGGCGGAGGTATTCGAGCGGGCATTGCCGCTGATTACTCCCAAGCCTCCAACACCATTGTTCACTTGGCCGTCCATGCTCAGACCGATATCGTTCAAGATCGAGGCATAACGAGCACCGAACGAAAGTGTATTCTTCGTATCGCAGTGACAGAAGCTCCGTGTCAATTCCACGTCCACCGTGTACGCTTCAAAGCGATTGTGGATAAAGTAGCCAAAGTCGGGAGTTGGCCCAGGCGGAGTAAAGGTGAAAGGATCAAAGACCGCTTCGGCAGCCTGCATGTGCCAATAGCGTCCCACGAGGCCCCAGCAACCGCATTGCGCGCCCAACCACAGCCGGGGTGCAATATAAAAGTCGTCGATGGCGGCTTCTTCGAGGCTGCCAAACGAGGCGTCTAGTGGCGGGGCGGCAAACCCGTCCTGCAAGCGATAGCTCACAAACCCAGAGTCGAGGTCCGTACCTAGGAAAGTCGCCTCCACGCCAGCCAACCAAAAACAGGGCGGACGGCAACAAGCCGCGCAGCATGCGCCATGGCAACAGGCCCCACCCTCGCAACAATTCCCGTCACAGCACATGCCCCCGTGACAGCCGAGCGCGGATTGACTGCAATCCCCACCCACCCCACAACCGGGGTCGCAGCCAGGATCGCAGCCAGGGTCACAACCGTACCCAGGGTCACAACTCATGCCCACATCGCAGCTTGTGGTGCTGCCGTCGTGAAATGAGCTCAGGCTCGCCGTTTCTTGGGCGGGATTGGTGGGTTGCTCCATCAGGTAATCCGAGGACTCCACCGAAAACCCGGTCGTTTCCCGAGCGGATTGGACATCGGAGGCCAGTCGTAAATCGACCAGTTTCCCCATGCCCATTTTTCCCATGGTTTGGCGCAGCGGAGACAGCTTACGAGCCGCCGGTGCCTGTTGCGAAACCTTGGCGGCCTCGCCCTGGTCAGCCGTCGCCACCTCAACCGGTGGCAGGGGCACGAGTTCGTTGCCGGGCTCCGCTCCCGCGACAGCAGCAGCGGCCAGGGGGTGTGACAACACGACACTCACCACGAGGCTAACCACACCTCGGGCCAAGCCCAGTGTTTCCCAGTGAAAAATGCGGGTCCTCATGATCAAGCCTTTGTGTTCTGAGTCAGAGTGTACAGCCCGTGGAGAACCGAACCAAAATGTTCGGAGAGCCCCACGACGCCGGTAAGATGCTTGCCTTGGGCATAACTGATAGCACCCCATTAATGAGAGCCATCGCCATGATCCCTAGGCCATGATCGACCCTCACAGAACAGAATTCACACCTTTTTGGGATTCCTAGGAACGATCGGTACAACCGCTAAACTCAATTTGATTGGTAAGACCCACAAGAAAATCGAGCTAGCGGTTAGCAAAGTTTGCCTAACTGGTGCGACAGGACCACGAACACGCTTCCTCGCTCCCTGCACGGGCGACTCGGTGAAGTTTATTCAGCGAGGGGCCGATCATGCTAAATGCCCGTATAGGCCGAATATCCGCCACGACTCGTATGATTAGTAGGAGTGGCGAATCGGTGCTGTCCTTGCGACTCAAATAATCCGCACGAGAAAGCGGCAAGACTCGGGGTGACCAACTCGCTCAAGTCTTGCTCCCGCCGAGATCGACCGGAGTGATCCGTACTACGAAAGCCACCATTATGAGAATTCTGCGCGAGCAAGGCCAAGGGATTGCTGCTGGTGTGCCGGGAAGCCTCTCCAGGTTGCCTTGGCTGGTGGCCTGCGTGTTGATCTCCGCTTCGAGTTCCCTGCCGGTCGTCGCTCAGCAACAAAAGTCAGGACTGCTGGGGCCTCTGTTTTGGACCAATCAGCAGGCGACCAGCGAGCCACAACCCCAGCCCGCCCCCCAATCAACTCAGAATCAAACCACAACTGCCGAACCTAGAGTTCCCGAGACTGTTGCCCCAGTGGGTTGGCAAGTTCCCGCTCCCAGTCGCCGGTCACACGCCGCCAGGGCCGAGAAAACCATCGACCGCTACGGCTTTTTTGCCCCGTTCTGGATGCAGAATCCGCAAGAGCTCTCCGAGGTGCAGCGCTACACGCGCAGCACCGACCAAAGTTACGTTCCCACCAAAAATCAATTGGGCCAGGGGATTGATCTCACGGGACCGCTCTACTGGCAGAACGCGCCGGTGAGAAGCCAACGGGCGCGCCAGGTGCCTACCTCTGGTGATTTCTATGATCCTGGTGGAGAACTGTGGTCTGATTTTTCGCCTCAGAGCCCGTTGATCCTAATGCAGGGCGAAGATATTCCGACTCCGACCGGCGAGTCGGGCGAGATTGTGATTCCGATTCCTGTCGAAACCACCGGCGAGGACGCGATCAGCGAGATTGTGCCGTCGCCCCCTGGCTTGCCCGGCACAACTCAAAACAGCTTGGGGAGCGCGGCTCCCGGCTCGGGTTCACTCGAAGGTGCCCAGCAACTCGGCGAAGAGCCGCCGCCCCCCACCAATCAATTGCAGTTCTTGCGCCAGAGCGCGGTCCTGCTCGAACCGGGCGATATGCAATTTGATATTGGTTTCTCCTACCAGAGTTTCCAAGCCGACTTCACCGTCGTTGATATCGCCAATAATCTCGTCGAAGCGAGATTCACCCAGCGACAGTTGGTGATGCCTTTGGAAATCCGCTACGGACTCGCGCGTCGAGCGCAGTTCTTTATCGGGGCTCCCTTCGGCTGGTCCCAAACAGATTTCGCGACGCTTGGTTTCGATGAACGCGATAATGAGGGCGGCATCGGTGACGTGACCACGGGAATTTCTTTCTTGGTCTGTGATGGCCAGGGCCGTTGCACGGATACGGTCTTTACCGTTGCGGGGACGTTCCCTTCGGGTGAAGCCCCCTTGGTCGATCCCGTCTTCACGGCGGTCGCTCCTGCTTTGGGCTCAGGCTTCTACGGACTTTCCACCGACCTGTTATGGATTGATACCTTCGATCCCGTGGTCATTTTTTATGGCTTGGGTTGGCGACACCAGTTTGGCAGCAATTACTTTGGCCGATTTGTCGAACCGGGCGAAGAACTCCGCGCGCAACTGGGCGTTGGTTTCGCGCTCAATTCCAATGTGACGCTCAGCACCAGGTTCAATGTCTCGTACTTTACCGATGCCAGCCTCGATGGCCAGGAATTTGAGGGAACCTTTGCTGAACCTATGAGCTTGCGTTTTGCCGCGACCGTTGCCAATTGCGGCCGCTTGATCGAGCCTTTTGCCGAGATCGGTGTCACGGATGATGCTCCCGACGGACGATTTGGCATCACCTGGACTTATTAAGCGGCCCGCTTCACGGAGGTTCTCCATGCCCAGTGGCATCCATCGCTCCAGCCGACCGCGGGTCGCCGTGTGCCTGGTCCTTAGCGCGGGGCTGGCCAGTTGGCTCGGCACCACGTTGCTCAGCGCGGCACCCCCGGTCCGCGATGATCGCCATATCGCCTCCCGCGATGTCTGGAGTTGGCAAGCGCTCAAGCAGCGGAACGTCGTCATGCAAAAGCGCGACTACTCCTGCGGAGCGGCCGCGCTGGCGACGATCCTGCGTTATCACTTCGGCGATCCCGTGACCGAGGATCAAGTCCTCCGCGTGCTCGACGAATTGCTCACCGTCGAGGAGATCATCGACCGCATTGAAAATGGCCTCGCCATGAGCGACTTACGCAAGGCAGCCGTGAAAATGGGTTACCAATCCGTGGTCGCCAAGATGTCGCTCCAAAAACTCTTTGAAGCGAAAACGCCCCTCGTCGTGGGCATTACCGAAGACGGCTTCAAACACTTTGTCGTCTATCGCGGCACCGATTATCAGTATGTGTACCTAGCGGATCCCATCCGCGGCAACATTCGCATCCCGATCAACGAGTTCGCCAAGCAGTGGCAAAAGAATCTCGCGTTGGCCGTGGCCAAACCGGATGAAGCGGTCCGCACGTCCTCGCCGCTGACCCTCAAATTGCGCGACACCGACCTCGGTTGGACCAACGAGCAACTGATCCGCACCGTCCCCAGCCGCGGCGTCACCTATCAAGGCTTCGGGGCACGGTGATCAGGGTGCCGCGTGTCGAATGGCCTCTGCAAGCTCAGGGATTTTGACATAAAGCTGGTTTCCCAGTAAAATGGGTCTATGAAAACTACCCTCGATCTCCCTGATGCGCTCGTCAAACAGGTGAAGCTCCGTGCCATCCGTGAAGGGCGGAAGCTCAAAGATGCGGTCGCCGATCTGTTGCGAAAAGGCTTGGCCGTGACCACCGCTGCCGAGGTCCAGGAGCCCATTGTCACCAAGGACAAAAAAACGGGATTACCTCTGATCGCGTGCAAACAGGCTGCCACGGCGCACGAGGAAATGACTCCAGAGCGCGTGGCCACTCTCCTACTGGCTCAAGAAACGCAGTGGCTCGTGTCACAGGAAGCGGAATGACACCATGCCGCTGGCCGATAGCAACATCTGGTTAGCGCTGGCCCTTTCAAAACATGCGTTTCATGGCGTGACACGTGACTGGCTTGCGGGCCGCAAGTCCACGGAGCCTCTGTTGTTTTGTCGGCCCACGCAGCAATCATTCTTGCGTTTGCTGACAACCCACGCGGTGCTCTCTCCTTACGGAATTCCCCCTTTGAGTAACAATGCGGCTTGGTTGGCCTACGAGGGTTTCCTGGCCGATGGACGGATCTCGTGGGCGGAGGAGCCACCCGGCTTGGAATCCCTCTGGAAGAAACTGGCTGGCGATGCCAAGGCATCGCCTAAGTTGTGGGCAGACGCCTATCTGGCGGCCTTTGCTATATCCGGAGGAAATCAACTCGTGACGACAGACAAAGGATTCAAACAATTCAAGGGACTTGATCTGCTCGTGCTGACATTAGGCAAGTGAAGCCGCCATGAACGAAGCCGTAACCCGTGTCGAGTGACTCGCCTAGGCCAAGGACTACCTTCGAGGTACAACAAAAAAACCGGCGAACGCTCGCGCGCTCGCCGGTTAAAAAAATCTGAATTAATCCACGCGGCCTATTTCTCGCTGGCCTTCAACTCCGCGGCGCGCTTTTCGTAGGTGTCCGCAGCCGAGCCGCGTCCCAACGCACGCATGGCTTGGGCCGTCCCTTCGAGGGCTTCCACGTTGTCCTTGTCGTATTGCAGGGCCAAATCAAAGGCATTGAGCGCCTTTTTGTATTCTTCCAATTTCATGTAAACTTGGCCACGCTTGACATGATTGCCCGCATCGCTCGGCTCGACGCGAATCGCTTCGTTAAAATTGTCCGCCGCGCGGTTGTACTCGCCCAGTTGCACGTAAGCCAAGGCACGATTGATGTACGGCAGCGCGAAATTTGGATTCTTGGCAATCGCTTCGCCGTAAGCGTCAATCGCCGAGCGATAATCCTCTTCCTCGGCAAACGTGTAGCCGGTCCACAAGTGCGGCAAGGGATCGGTGTAATCAATCGCGGCGGCTTGTTGGAAGTCACCCCGAGCGAGGCGGTTTTCGTCCTGCATGTGCCAGCAAATGCCGCGCTTCAAATACGCCTCGGCGGCGTAAGAACCGGACTCCCCGGCGGGCAATTGCTGGATCGCGTCGGTGAAAGCCTTAATCGCTTCGCCGTACATCCCCTGCATTCGCTCCGCGACGCCCTTGCGATACAATGCCTGGCCGGAGATCGGATAGGCCTCGGGATTTTCCGCGAGCACCGCATCGGCATCGGCAATCACGGCTTTGAAGTATTCGTCGCTTTTCTCTTTGGGGGTCTTCGGATTGGTCGCCAGCTTCAAGTTGGCATCGCTCCGCAACAGATAGCCTTGCACGTAGGTTTTGGGATCAGAGCTTTCTTGTTTCTCGCGATTCTTGTAATTGTCGATCGCCTTGGTGAGAGCGTCGATGGCCAGGGGCAGCTTTTCCGGCTTGTCCTGGAACAAGAAAATGTTGGACTGCATCGCGTAGGTTTCAAAGTCGTCGCTCTTCAATTCCACGGACTTTGCCAAGTCGGCTTCAGCTTCATCGAAGCGGCGCAATTGAGCGTTCGCCAAACCCCGATTGCGATAAGACTTGGCATCTTCGGGATCGAGTTCAATCGCCTTGTTGAGAACCTGTAAGCCACGGGTGGGGTTTTGAATGTTGTTCACCAACAGATCACCAAGATTGGCAGCGATTTCGGGATCCTTGCGGTCGAGCTCCATCGCGGTATCAAAATCGTTGATCGCCATATCGAGTTGGCCGACCTCGCGGTAACTAATGCCGCGACCCAAGAAGATCTTCGCCAGCTTGGGATTAATCGTTTCCGCTTGGCGATAAAATTGCAGGGCCGTTTGATAGTCTTCCAATTCGCGGAGCGCATCCGCGCGACCAAGATAGGCCTCGGCAAATGTGTTGTCGATGTCGGTCGCCTGGGCGAATGCCGCGATCGCGTCGTCCCATTTCTTCTCTTCCATGAACTTGGTGCCTTGCTCGAAGGCGGCGGTGGCCTGCGGATCGCGGGTTGCTGTTTCTTGGGCCTCGGCGGGCACAATCAAAACCCCCAGCAACAACGCGCTGGCGACGACACTCAGAATTCGTGGTGATGCACTCATGCGATCTCTACCTTAGTCGGAGGGAGAAAACTTAGTTTGATAGTGAAGAATAGATCAACGGGCGCGCATTGCACCCGAAAAATCGAGCAGTAACAGTCCTCGTTATCGTACCACGGCCCTCGTGACCGACGCGCGGGAATCGCGTGCTTTTTCATTGACCGCGGTTCTGCCTGGCGCAACCGCAACGCTTATCGCGAAAGTATCAATTGCGCCGGGTTGCGAAATTGTACGCCGTGGTGAGCTGGCTGGCCAATCATGCCCACTATCTGGCAGGAGAACTGCAAAGTCCGCCTGAATGTAGCAGGCACACTCCGTGTGCCGTGGCGAACGCGGGAAACGCGGTGATTTCACCAAGGTGGTTACGGCACACGGAGTGTGCCTACTACTTTGCAGTTTTCCTGCACTAGCGGGCCAATCAGCCGTTAGATTTTCGGCGTCGGCTGGTCGCTTTTATTCCCAGACACGGCCCACCGGCTGTGATTGGCCGAGGTCCGGTTGTATTCCGCCGCGAATTTGTCGGCATCATCGCTAGTGAAATCGCGTTGGATGGTTCGCTTGAATGCGCGGAACTCGTAAACATGAACCACATGGTCCGCGGGGGGGCCAACAGGCTCGGCAGCGACGGGTTGCGGGTCATCTTCCTCGGCGACTTCTTCGTCGTCAGCGGGTCGTGCCGGTGCGGCTTTTTCGACAGGCGCTTTGGCACGCGCTCTGGGAGCCGGTTTGTCACGCCCCTTGGGGGGAGCAGCAGGTTCAGCCGCTGCCGGTTTTCGCACACCGCGCTTCGGTTTCGCGGGGGGAGCTTCTTCCTCGTCCTCTTCGTCGACCTCGGAGTCCTCATCCTCGTCGTCGAGCTCGGAATCCTCCTCGTCATCATCGTCTTCATCATCGACGAATTCAAAGTCGTCATCAAACAGGTCGTCTTCTTCTTCTTTTTTGTACGGCATGACAAATCACCAATCGAAGCGTGGGAGGTGCAATTCGAACTGAGCCGCCGGCGCTAGTGCTTTGTCAAAGCAAAAAAACTAGGGTCGGGCAGATCAGCCGCAGGGCGCTAGCCCTCGGTTTTTCTCGCTCCAACCGTGGGCTAGCGCACAACGGCTAATACTAATATTCTGCTCTGACAAACCGCCAGCCATGGGTGCATTATCTGTGGTAAGACCTTCCAGAAAACCCGGCTCAGCGATTCAGACAACGCTTAGTATTCGTGTTGCCCGGAAGATCGTCAACCGCTACCGCGAAGCCATGCGGCTGCGAGCGGCTTGAATCCCGGCCTGGAGCACCAAATCGCTTTCCACGTCAACTTTGCCGTTGACTGGTTTCGCGACGACCTGCACCATTTCGTGCGGTTCCACGCCACGATGGCTGATTGGCGTGCCACTGGGGGAATAGAACTTGGCGGTCGTGAGTCGAATCCCCGCCCCGGCAAAACCGAGCGGGAAGATGCCTTGCACGGAGCCTTTGCCGAACGACGTGGAACCCACAATCGTGCCGCGATTGTTGTCCTTGATCGCCCCAGCAAAGATTTCGCTCGCGCTGGCGCTGTCGCCGTCGATCAACACTACCAACGGCACTCGCCATGTGCCACCGTAGTGGGCTTGATAGTTAAAATCTTCCTGCGGGCTGCGGCCACGAGTCGACACGATGTTGCCTTCGGTCAGGAACTTGTCGGCGACTTCCACCGAGGCGGTCAGCAACCCACCGGGATTGCCGCGTAGATCGAGAACGAGCGAACGCATTCCCTGGCGATGCAAATCCCACAGGGCTGTTTCCAGATCACGAGCCGTGGTCTTTTGGAACGCGGGAATCTTGAGATACGCGATGCCGAAATCGGAGTCGACAATCTTGGGATCTTCGAGGCTCGGCACGTCCACATGCTCGCGGCGAATGTTGAGCACCCGTGGTTCGGTACTTGGCGAGTACACCGTCACGCGGACGTAAGTTCCTTCGGCCCCGGTGAGCATCGAAGCAGCTTCGTCGGTGGACAGCTCGGCGGTGCTCTTGCCGTCAACCGCGACGATCCGATCTTGAGCCAAGATGCCAGCCCGTTCGGCGGGGCTGCCGGGAATCACGTGGACGATTAACAAAGCCCCGTTCTCGGCCTTGAGCTCTACGCCCAAGCCGACAAAGTTACCTTCGATTTGAGAATAAACTTCCCGCAGTTGGTCGGCGGTCAGGAACGAGGAATAGTCGTCGAGTCCTTCCGCGGCGGCGGTCACGAATTCAAGAATCGTCGCTGTCGCGGGTAGCCCGGCACGTACTTCCACCAGCCGTCCCACGTCGCCGGCAAAGGTAATCAGGTCACGCGAGCTTTGCAACGTGCGCTGGCTCAGTAGTTGATAGATTTCCTTGCGCACCTGGGCGAGCTGATCGCTCGAAAGTTGCAGCCGGTTGGCGGCAATAAAGTTCTTGTCGGTCAGTGCCAAGTCCATCGCCGAGGCACCCCGCACTCCCAGCTTCCGCCAAGGAGGCTCGGCCACATAGTGCGTGTTGGTTTTCTGCAACAGCTCCGTGTAGAGCGACAGCGCTTGATTGCGGTCGAGCGCGGTAATCGATTGCAGGAAGCTCTGATCGTGATAACGACGCTCGACGCTGTAATGCAGCTTGGCGAGGTCATGACGTTGTTCGAGTGTTTCGTTGCCCCGATAATCACGCAGGGCTTCTTCGTAGTGGCTCAGTGCTTCGCCCCAACGATTGGTCGCTTCCAGTTGCCGGCCTTTGTCGAGCACGGTGTTGAGCGAACCGTTGGAGAGCGCTTGCTGCGCGCTCGTGACGGGTTCAGTGCGTGACACTTGAGCGGTAGCAACACTACCAAAAATCAAGCTCAGCAAAACCGGTACGAGCAGCAACGAGAAACTACGTCGTGAGGGAGCTGCCATCCGGCACTTGTACGGCGTACAAAGGGCTTGAAGAGTTCGTTCGAGGTGGACCCGAATCTGCATGAGTTGCTCGTTGTCTATTGTGGGGAGGTCGCGTCGCGGGAGGTCTTTCCAGCGCCAAGCGGTTAGTGCGCTCTAACTGCCGTCACAGGCCGAGGTCAGTGCGCACCGGCAGCAGACTGGGTCAGAATCTGCCGCATACGTGAATATAGGTCACGCTTTGGCACTGGTCAAAAAACTTGCTAGGCAGTTTCTTCACACTTCTGGGAGCCTCTGATCTTGCGACCGTCACAGCCCGTGCCGGAACACCCAACGGCGACCGTTTGGAACTGTCAGGCCGAACGTGGCGGTTGGTCGCAAGGTAGCGGATCAACCGGCCATACCGCTTGTGCGGTCAAAGACTCCTGAATTAAGATTCGCGACGGAAAAGAGCATCATGCCAAAAATGCCGGTTCTTCCTAACTCCGGCCACAACTAGACACTACTACGGAACCCGGGTTCGGCGAGTTCGCGCACCGGAAGTTTGGTTCGTTGAAATCTATTGCCAGAAGTGCTATCGTGGCCCCGACGTTTGCGGAATCATTCTGATACGAGACCTTGGTCCAAGAGAATCTGGTAGTGGCCCAGCTCCATTCTTGAATTCGCGGAACAGTTTCGGATGCGCTGCAATATTTCAGGCGCGAGGGGTTCGCGACATTCAACTTGAGGCAGTTCGAGTATTTTTACGAGCTGCTGGAGGGCCACATGCTTTGACTTGGCATAATTCACGCATGTTTTATGTTTGATAAACGGATGATCGCCTACATCTAATAAGCAAGCTTGATCCTTGTCCGTTCTCCAACTCGTGAGATTAACCAGCAGAACAAAATGATCCTGAGCAGGATCCGATAACACGATCCAAAGATGTGAATCCAGGCTGGTCCCTGGTTCAGGGATAATCAGAGTGTCGCCACCCTTTATAACGTGTTGCATCGCTCAAAGAACCGATCAAAGGCGAGATCATCTCGCAGGTCTGTTAGAATGGCCTCCTTGTCATCTGAGCGGCCCACGGCATCGATCAGGTCTTCGAGTGGAATTGGCGTTGACGTATTCGATTGAAAATTCTTTTTCCACTCCTCAAAACCATGGGTAAGTTCCGAGAGCTCCCAGTCGTTGAAGTTTTCATGACGTGTGACAACGTCCTGCAAGGTTTCGATTTCATGTCTCGAAAGAGCCGAGTTATCCGGGGCGTCTTTAAGATAAATGTCTCTGACGCCTTTGCTGACAAAATGCTTATTCCAGACCCTGGAGTTTGGTAACGTGCCATTGATCATGTTCAGCATGTCACTGTGGAGAGGACCATGGTCCATGGCCACCGCTTTGGCACCAAGTAAAGGCTTCCCGGTTTCTTTAATAAGGCAACGGTCGGTAATGTAGAGCAGCTTGAGAAGGCGCAATTTGCCGATCCGCCGCCCTTCGGCAAGGGCAATAACTGACGCAGCTTGAACTGCTTTCATCCGATCAAAAGGTAGATTCATAGTCGTGTCTCCGTCCCTTGGACAAATCAAAGGGGATCACGGTTCGAGCGATATTCATGACACTCGAATATTATTGCTCAATTGTTAACACGTAAGAGGCACAAAAAACCGGCGAACACGAACCAATTATATGTTATCACAAATTTGATGGCAATTAGAGGGTAAGACACGACGAAAAGGCCGTGTTCGTTGAAAGCTATTACCAGAAGTGCTATCGTGACAAATCCCAGAGCAATTCGGAATGCGGATTGCGAAATTTTGTAAGTTCGATCAATCCCAATCCGCAATCAGTATGAATTCACCTCCCATCCAACGTGCTTTGATCAGTGTCAGCGACAAGAGTGGACTCGTTGAGTTCGCGCGCGAGTTGGTGGCTGGCGGCGTGGAAATCTTTAGCACAGGTGGTACACGCAAGCATCTGGAAGATGCCGGCATTAAAGTCCGCGACGTCGCCGAGTACACCGGCTTTCCCGAGATGATGGATGGCCGCGTGAAGACCTTGCATCCCAAAGTGCATGGCGGGCTTTTATGTCGTCACGACAATCCGAGTGACATGGCCTCGCTCGCCGAACATGGCATTCTCCCGTTCGAGCTAGTCGTGGTGAATCTCTATCCGTTCGAGCAAACGATTGCCCGCGCGGGGGTGACGATTCCCGAAGCGATTGAGCAGATCGACATCGGCGGGCCTTCGATGGTCCGTTCGGCGGCGAAGAATCATGCGTTCGTCACCTTGGCCACCGATTCATCACAATACGAAACAATCCTCACCGAATTCAAAGCGAACGGCGCGACCACGCTCGAAACCCGCCGCCAACTCGCGGGCGCGGCGTTCGCCAAAACCGCCGCCTACGACACCGCCATCGCCAGTTACTTTGCGAAGATCAACGGACCAAGCGACGATAGTGACTATCCTCCCGCAGTAACACACTCGCTGAAGCGCCGCAACTCGTTGCGCTACGGCGAGAACCCCCACCAATCGGCCGCCCTCTATGCGTTCCCCAGTGCCGACGCGCACAGCTTGGTCAACGCCGAGCAACTCAACGGCAAGGAACTTTCCTACAACAATTTGCTCGATCTCGACGCGGCACTCGCAATCGCTCGTTCGCTTCCCCAACCGGGCGTGGCCGTGCTCAAGCACAACAACCCCTGCGGCGCGGCAACGGCCCCGACGCTCGGTGAAGCCGTCGCCAAGGCGTGGGATGGTGATCCGCTGAGCGCGTTCGGTTCCGTGCTGGGCGTGAATGTTCCCGTCGACGCGGCAATGGCGGAGTACCTGGCTGAACCGGGCCGATTCGTGGAAGCCATCGTCGCGCCCGATTACGATGCCGATGCTCTTGAAATTCTCACCACCAAGCCCAAATGGCGGGCCAACGTGCGACTGTTGAAAACCGGCAAGTTTTTGCCCGGTCAAGGCACAACCGTCTTTCGCCAAATCGATGGCGGCATGCTCGCCCAAACAGCCGACGATCTGGCCGACGAAATCGCTCAATGGCAAGTCGTGACCGCGAAAAAGCCCTCGCCCGCACTGCAAGCCGATTTGGAATTCGCCTGGGCCGTTTGTCGGCATGTGAAGTCAAACGCCATCGTGATCGCTAAGGATCAAGCCCTCGTCGGCGTGGGTGCCGGCCAAATGAGCCGCGTCGATGCGGTGGAAATCGCGATTCGCAAGGGGGGCGAGCGGACCGCCGGTTGCGTGTTGGCTTCCGATGCCTTCTTTCCGTTTGAAGACTCCATCCAACAAGCCGCCGCGGCTGGCATCACGGCAATCATTCAACCGGGCGGTTCCAAGCGCGACCCCGAAGTGATCGCCGCCTGCGATGCCCATGGCCTACCGATGATCTTCACCGGCACCCGGCACTTCCGCCATTAGTTAGCCGGCATCGTTTCGATGCCGTGTGAGCCGCTTGCGTGCTTCGCAGGCCGCGCGCGCTGCATCATCACCCAGCACCGTAAAATGCCCCATCTTCCGCCCCGGCTTCGCTTCGGTCTTCCCGTAGAGGTGCAAATAACCTCGTGGCACGCTCAGCAATTCGAGCCACGACGGTTCGCCGTTCACCCACAAATCGCCCAACAGATTGACCATCGCTGCCGGAGTATGCGCTTGCATTGAACCGAGTGGCAGGCCGCAGATCGCACGAACTTGCTGCTCAAACTGCGAGGTGGTACATGCTTCAATCGTGAGATGCCCCGAGTTGTGTGGACGGGGGGCAATTTCGTTCACGATGAGTTGGCCATCGCGAGTGAGAAACAATTCCACGCAACAAACGCCAATCAAGTCGAGACGTTCGACAATCGTGCGGCCAATTTCCTCGGCGGTCTCGGCGACGTGTGCTAACTCCGGCACCGGAAAACGCGAAACATCGAGAATGTGATTTGCATGGTCGTTGGCAATCGGCCCGCAAGTTGCGATTTCGCCCGTGGTCGAGCGGGCCACAAGCACCGAGAGTTCTTGCACGTAATCGACCCAACCTTCGAGCACCGCCGGCTGCTGGCCAACGTGTTCCCACGCGAACGCAGCTTCGTCGGCGCTGCGAATCGTGGTTTGCCCCTTGCCGTCGTAGCCGGAATCGGCCGTTTTGAGCACGGCGGGCAAACCAATCGCGGTGATGGCGGTTTGCAATTCCGTGAGCGAATTCACTGCGGCAAACGACGCGCAAGCAATTCCCGCCTCCGTGAGAAACCTCTTCTCGCGGAGGCGATTCTGCGTGATGTGCAGCACAGCCCGCGAGGGCCGCACGGGAGCATATTTTTCAATTGATTCCATGGCCGCGACGGGAATGTTCTCGAACTCAAGAGTCACCACGTCGACCGATTGGGCAAACTTCACAAGCGCATCGGTGTCCGCGTAGTCGGCCACTGTCTCTCGATGCGAGACTTGTCCCGTGGGACTATCGACGCGCGGCGAGAACACATGCACATGATAGCCCAGCCGCGCCGCGGCGAGCGCGAACATGCGGCCCAACTGACCGGCACCCAACATGCCAATCTTCGCGCCGGGTAGCAAGGGATGATTAGCCGACATTGTGCCCTGGCTCACGAGAGTTTGTCTTGGCGAACCTGGTCGGTTTGCTGCTGATGAAAGGCGTGCAGCTTCTCGCGCAGTTCAGGGCGACTCCCCGCGAGAATCCGAATGGCCAGCAGCCCAGCGTTCTTCGCTCCGGCGGCACCGATCGCGAGTGTCCCCACCGGCACTCCCCCCGGCATTTGCACAATCGACAGCAGCGAATCCATCCCCTTGAGTGTGCGACTTTCCACCGGCACGCCCAATACGGGCAGCACCGTCAGCGCCGCCACCATCCCCGGCAGATGCGCGGCACCCCCCGCCCCGGCGATGATCACTTCCAGCCCGCGACCTTCGGCCGACTTGGCATACTCGCACATCCAATCGGGTGTGCGATGCGCCGACACGATTTGCGATTCATGTTCGACGCCGAACTCCGTGAGCACTTCCGAAGCAAGGCGCATGGTGTCCCAATCGCTGCGACTCCCCATGATAACGCCGACCAGAATTTTAGCTGCTTCGCCCATGCCGCCATCTTCCGTGGCGCGAAGAGAAATGTCAACGCGGCAAGATAAAGGTCATTCCGAGGGGAGTTCTGCGACCCGAGGAATCTGGTTTCATGCCGAATTCATACGCCATGCGAGAAAAAGTCCAAGCCAGATTCCTCTAGTCGTGGTACTCCTATCGGAATGACATTTCTGGTTACTCGCGTTGGCGGATGGTTGTCCCGTCAACCACGTCATCGCCGGGGTGCATAATGACTTGATCCCCGGCGGAAAGGCCTGAGCGAATCTCGGCTTCCAAACCATTTTGCAAACCGACTTCCACATGCTGCTCCCGCGCCACACCATTCTCCGCGTGAAACACGGCCCACTTGTCGCCGACACGAAACAGAGCATTCGTGGGAATCTTGAGCACGTCCTCCGCCTCGGCAATCACAATCCTCGCTTCCACGCGAAAACCGTCGGCGAGTTCCGTCCGTTCTTGAGGGGGATCAACCAGATCGACGATGATATTCACCCGCTGCTCTTCCACGCCGAGCGTCGAAATCTTGGTGAATGCCGAAGGCTCGACCAGCCGCACCCGGCCTTGCAGCGTGTGGTTGCCCCCCCAATGTTCCAAGTAGGCGAGCGCGCCGGGCCGAATTTTCACCGCATCGCGGGAAAGCACGTCGATCTCAACTTCCAAATCGGTCGGATCACCCAACTCGAGCAGTGAAGCCCCCGGCGCGACGATCGCACTGCTTTCTTGGAACACCCGCAATACCCGGCCATCTATGGGCGAACGGATGGGAAAATTCCAGCCGTTGCCGTTCAACGTTTCGGTGGATGGCGGATTCTCAGACGGCGGTCGCGAACGCATGAGCGCCGCGCGGGCTTGTGCCAATTCAAAACGCGCGATCTCTTTGCTCTGTTGGGTGGAACGCAACAGCGCCGCCTGCGTGCGGAACGCCAGCAGCTTGCTTTCCACCTCGGTGGCCGAGACGGCTTGCGAGTTTTCCGCGGCCACATCACGGACCCGTTTGAGCTCCGCCTCCGCAAATTGCTGCGCGGCGACCACTTCCTCGAGCATCGGCTCCATTTTATTGAGCGTGGCTTCCGCGGCGCTCACACGCGCTTCGGCTTGCGCGATCGTACGGGCATCCAAAAGTTCCGGGTCGCGCGGCTCAATCGTGGCAAGCAGCGTGTCGTCAGCTTCGACTTCATCGCCGGGGTCCATGTTGATCCGCAATACACGCCCCGCCAGCGGAGCTGACACGACATACTTCTCGCGAATGCGCGTTTTGCCGTCCTCATCGACGGTCACTTCGATCTCGCCGCGCGTGGCTTCCGCCAAATCAACCTGGATTGGCTCGGGAATCAAACCCCAACCAATCGCCGCGATAATTGCCACGGCAAACAAGAACAGCAGGAATTTGCGAAAACGTGATCTCATACTCTGTTTCAATAATTGTCCAGCCAAAGCCCAGGGCTGGCACTCCCTGGGTCACCCCAAATGTTCACAAAGCAGACCCAGGGAGCGCCATCCCTGGGCTTACGCCGTATCTATTCCCTTGATTTTAACACCGCCACCAAATCAAGCTCATCCAGCCGCCGCCGCACGAGCAATCCCGAAATCACCGACGCCGCGATCACCACACCGGCGGCCAGCGCGTAAGTGTTACGCTCGATCACCAACGGAAAGCGGAACAACTCCAAATCCAACAAAGCGACCAACCCGCCCGCAATTCTGTAACCAATCCATAACCCCAGCGGCACGGCCAGCAGCGTGATGATTGCCAACTCACCCAGCAGAATGGCGGAAATCTCGCCGCGCGTAAAGCCGATCACCCGCAAGGTGGCCAACTCGCGGCTCCGCTCGGACAGCGAAATCCGCGCACTGTTGTAAACCACGCCAATCGCGATCACGCAAGCGAAGAACAGGTTGATCGTCTTCATGGTCATCAAATTCTCGGCCACGGTGTTGTTAAAACTTTCGATGGCGTGTTCCTTGATTGTGATCCCCGCGATGGCCGGCACCAACTTCAATTCGTGGTACAACTCTTGAGTATAATTGGCGTCCACAATCATGTTGGCTCCCGTGATTGTGGGGCCTTCCCGCAACATCTTCGCTAGGGCGTCGATGTTCATATACGCCGACACGCCGGAAAAATCTTGCAGCGTGCCGACAATCGGCACGTCCTTCACCGGTCGCTTGCCTTGCAGCACTTCGACTTGCACCGACTCACCGACCTGGAGGTCCAAAATCTCGGCCAACTTTTGCGAGATGATCAACCCATCCGGGGGCAGCGGAATGTTCGTGCGGTTAATGTCGATCAGTCCGTACAGCTTGCTGTTGGCCGGCAACCCTTGGATGCTCACCCGCCGACTCCGCGCACCATGGCGAAATCGCGTCGAAGCCCCCCGCACCGGTTCGCAAGACAGCACGCCCGGCATGTTGGCAACTTCATAAATCGCCGCACTCCCCAGGGGTTCGATCGTGGTGAGCGACATGTCGTAACGCTGCACCTCGTTAAACTGCGCATTGAGAACGTAAGCGACGGCATCTTCCATGAAGTTTCCCAGCACGACAATTGCCACCGCCAGCGAAATCGCAAACACCGACAGGCCGGTTTTGATCGGGTGACGTTCCAATTGCCGCACAATCATCCGCATCACTGGCGATAAGAAATGCCCCAAATGCAGCCGCTCCAAGAGCGTAGGCCCAAAACTCGTGGGTGGTTCGGGCCGCATGGCTTCCGCGGGGGGCAGGGAAACCGCGCGGTGGATCGCGCCGTAAGCACCCAAGGTTGAAGCCGCGAAACAAACCGCGGCGGCGGTGAGGGCCACGCTGTACGTGAGTTGGTAATGAAACTCGGGGAAATGAAACAGTTTGGCATACATGCCGGTGACAACGCTGCCAAACCAGGCACCGCAGGGAATGCCAAAGCACAATCCCACAATCGCGATCAACATCACGAGTTTGAGGTAATGCCAACCGATTTCCAGATTGCTGTAACCAAAGGCCTTAAGCGCGGCGATTTGCTCGCGCTGCAAATTGATAGTCCGCGTGAGCACCACATTCAACAGAAACGCCGCCACTCCCAAAAACACCGACGGCATCACCAAGCCCAGTTGTCGGTTTTGCTCGATTTCATTGTTCACAAACATGTGCGACGGCTGATCCTTACGAGCGTAAGCCCCCAACCCGCCGTAGGGTTCGAGCAGCTCATCGAGGCGAAAAAGCACTTCGGCGGTGGTCGCGCCGCGCATCAGCGAAATCGCCACGTCGTTAAACGCCCCCTCCAAGTTGTAGGCCGTGGAGAGGGCTTCGTGGTTCATCCAGAACACGCCAAAATGCTCGTTGTCGGGAAGCATGTCCCCCGGCTTGATTTCGTAAATAAACTCCGGCGAAAGCCCGATGCCGACAATGTGGAGCTTCTTCTGCCTGCCATTAATAGTGGCAAAAATCGCATCGCCAACTTCCAAGTGGTTCGCATCGGCGAACGCTTCGCTGGCGATCACCTGGTCGTCCGAGCGCGGGGTGAGCCAACTTCCCCGCCGCAGATAAATCTGGTTGAGCAACGGCTCGCGTGTATCGGGGACCGAAACAAGCCGCCCCGTCGCGGGTTCCGTTTGTCCGGGGACCGAGAGATTCACGCCGATCACGATGCGAGTTTCCAGCCGTGCCACGCCAGGAATTTCCGCGATCCGTTCGGCCAGCGCGTCGGGTGCCCGCTTGAGCGAAGCAAACACCTCGGCAAAGTTGAACCGCTCGTAGTAGGTCGTCTGCGTGAGTTCCAGCGAATGCAACAAACTGCGTGACAACGTGAACAGCGCGATGCCACACCCAATCACCAGCGCGATCGCCACCGCCTGGCCTTTCATCTGCCAAAGATCACGAAGCGTTTTGCGGTCGAGAGCGGAGAGGGGGATCGGCATGATGTATTTTACACAAAGCCCAGGGATGGCACTCCCTGGGACAAGTCACCCCGGGAGTGCCATCCCTGGGCTTGGACTAACTCAACCGTTGCCTTTGCGCTTCATAAAACAACACCGCCGCGGTGGTCGAGACGTTCAGGCTGTCGGCAATCCCACGCATCGGAAGCCGCACGCCGACCACATCCGCTTGGTTCCACGCTGTGGTAAGCCCCGTGGCTTCACTCCCCAGCACAATCGCGGCGCCGTTGCGAAAATCCATGTCAGTGTAAAGCCGCTCGGCGTCGGGTCGCGTGGCAATGATGCTCAGTTTCCACTCCCGCAGCTTCGCGAGTGTTTCGTCCACGCTGGCCACGCAGACTTGCTTGCTGAACACCGTGCCGACACTCGCGCGGATCGTGTTGGGGTTAAACAAATCGGTCTCGGGATGTACGACAATCACGGCATCAACCCCCGCCCCATCGGCGGAACGCAAAATCGCCCCCACGTTCCCCGGCTTTTCCAAACCTTCCAGCACCGCCACCAGCGGCCGCGGCGGCAACTGCAATTGGTCAATAGTCCGTTGCGGCGTGGCTGCCACGACCACGACACCGTCGCTTCGCTCGCCAAACGACAGTTTCTCAAACACCTCAGCAGTCACCTCGGCCACCACCGCACCACATTCATCCAATCGTAGGGCGAGTTCCTGGGCAGCAGGTGAACCGCAAAGCGCGGGGCAAATAAACACTTCGAGAAACTCAAGGCCCGCGTCGAGCGCCCGACCAATCTCACGCACGCCGTCAATAATGAAGCGCTGTTGTTTCGCCCGTTGCCGCGCATCGCGCAACTTCGCCGCGTCCTTCACACGCACATTCTGTCGGCTAGTAATTTCTTGGCGAGGCATGAGGAATGGAACGCAGATGAACGCGGATTTAACGGATGTTCGCTGATTGAAATCACATGGATAAAAGTACGCTTCACCTAAAGTCTATTTGATCCGCGCCAATCTGCCTAATCCGCGTTCATCTGCGTTCTATTCTTATCCAGGCCAACGGGCAAAAATGCCGCTCGGTAACTTGCGGCCATCAACGGTTTCGAGAAATAGCGTACCCGTTCGCGGCGGTTGGCCACAGTGCCCGAAGATGCCTTCCGACAAATACGCGCTCAACTCCGGCGCGTCGATGCCGGGAGTATGGCAGGTGCAGAGCGCAAACTTGAGCCGCCCCACCGTTAGTTCGCGGCATAACGAGAGCAGCGGCAGCAGGTCGCGCTTGATCGACCACGCTTCCCCCTTCGGTCCATGTCCGTAAGTAGGCGGATCGAGAATCACCGCATCGTAGTAATTCCCCCGCTTCACTTCGCGCTCGCAAAACTTGACGGCGTCTTCCACAATCCAACGAATCGGCGCATCAGCAAGTCCCGAAGCCGCCGCGTTCTCCCGCGCCCGCGCCACCATACCCTTCGCCGCATCCACATGCGTCACCTCCGCCCCCGCACAAGCCGCCGCCAACGTACTGCCACCTGTATAAGCAAACAGGTTCAATATCTTAATTGCCGCTTGCGGCTTAGCGAGCTTTAGAACTTGCTTCGCCACCCATTCCCAACTCTCCAACTGCTCGGGAAACACCCCCACCTGCCCCGAAGGCAACGCCGACAACAGCAACTGAAACTGTTTGTCGTCAGCAATGTGAACCCGAAACTCACCACTCGCCACCCGCCACTTTTTCGCCGCCGGCAACCAGTCCCCCTCCGTCGTGCGACTCCCCTCATAGCGCGCGGTCGCCGACTTCCACAAATCAGGTCGCGCGACCGGTTTGTCCGCCCCCGGCGCGGGACGATCCAGCACCCACTCGCCAAACCGCTCCAGCTTCCGGCCCCCGCCGAAATCAAGCAGTTCGTAATTCGGCAAAGAAGAATTCATTAAACCACTAAAACACAAAGGGCACGAAGAATAAACAATAACCGTGTTGCCGCAATTGATACCTCTTGGTGATCTTAGTGGCTTTGTGGTTAAGCCTTATTCCAAATGCGGCGTGAGCAATTCGTTCCACAACTTGTATCCCGCGTCATTCATGTGCAAACCATCTTCCAGAAAGATGTCACCGCGAGGTTGCCCTGCTTGATCGAGCATCACCGGCCACACATCGAGAAACATAAACTTGTCGTTCTTCGCGCATTCGGCGGCGATTCTCTTGTTGGCCTCGCGCATCTTATCGGCCAGCTTCAAGCGGGCGATGCTCGGCTTGATCGATATATAGATGAGCTTGCTATCTGGTAGTTGCGAGAGGAACAGTTCCGCGAAGTCAAGGAAGTCGCTTGCCACCTGACTCGGCAACTTACCCGCGGAGATGTCGTTGTCCCCGGCATAAAACACCACGAGCCGCGGCTGATGCTGGGCGACAAGCTCTGTGAAAAAATGCGTCGAGTCGACGATCTCTGACCCACCAAAACCCCGATTGAGATACTCCTTGCCGGGGAACGACTTTTCGAGATCCCACATGCGGATGCTGGAACTGCCCACAAACACCACGCCGCCCGGTTCGACCGAGGAAGTTTGGTCGGCTCTTACAAATGCGTCGATGTCATCTTGCCAGCGGGTGGTGTCGTATTCGGCGGCCCGCGAAGTCGCGGAAAACACGAGCGCTAGCAGAACAGCAGCAGAAATTTTGGACTTCATGGATTCATTCTCCCCTAAGCGCCGCCGCTGGCGGCGAAATTAATAGCAGTCGCCCGCGACGAGAAAATGGCTATAATAGTTGGTTCGCTACAACCGGCGATTCGTGGAATCGCGGCTAGCCGCACAACCAACATTGATCCTCCCCACACGGACGTATGCCCGCCTCGGATATCATCATCAAAGGCGCGCGGGAACACAACCTCCGCGACGTCGACCTGATTCTCCCTCGGAACAAACTCATTTGCCTGACTGGCGTCAGCGGCAGTGGGAAAAGTTCGCTCGCGTTCGACACGCTCTACGCCGAGGGACAGCGGCGGTACGTGGAAAGTTTGTCCACGTTCGCCCGGCAGTTTCTCGGCCAGATGCCCAAGCCCGATGTCGATCACATCAGTGGGCTGAGCCCCTCGATTTCGATTGCCCAAAAATCCGCCGGCAACAATCCCCGCTCCACCGTGGGGACGATCACCGAAATCTATGATTTTCTGCGCGTGCTCTACGCCCGCGTCGGTTTGGGGCACTGTCCCAAATGCCAGCGCCCGATCACCGCGCAATCCCGTGAAGAAATCATTGCCCGCATCCAGTCGCTTCCCGCGAAATCAAAATTCATGGTGCTGGCTCCCATCGTGCGGGGACAGAAAGGCGAATTCCGCGACCTGTGCGAAGACCTCTTGAAGCAAGGTTTCGTGCGCGCCCGGGTCGATGGCACCATCGTGCAATTGTCCGAGAACCTGTCGCTTGACCGCCAGATGCGGCACAACATCGAAGTGGTGATCGACCGCTTGGTGAACGGACCAAGCATCCGCACGCGACTCGCCGAAGCCGTGGAACTCGCTCTCAAACTCGGCGAAGGCAATCTCATCGTTGCTCTCGACCAGGAAGGCGAGCCCGCTTCAGCGGGCGGCGATGCCGGACCTGAGCGCAAGACCAAACGCCGCGCGAGTGCGCAAACAGGCGACATTCTCATGTCCGCCGATTACGCCTGCAACCACTGCGGCCTCAGTTTTCAACCTCCTTCGCCCCAACTGTTCAGCTTCAACAGTCCCCAAGGCATGTGCCTCGAATGCGATGGCCTCGGGACGATGTTCAGCTTCGATCCCGAAAAGCTCGTCACCGCCCCCGAGAAATCGCTGGCCGAAGGCTGCATCGAACTCATTGGCCCCTGGAAAGAACTTGGCCGTTGGAAGCGGCACATCTACAAAGGTGTCGCCGAGACGATGGAGCGCAAGCTCGGGCTTGCCGAGGATGCACTCACCGACACGCCGTGGCAGGAGCTCAACCCCGAGCAGCAATACTTGTGGCTATGGGGCACGGGCGGCGAGCACATCACGTTCACCTGGCGCGCCGGCAAAAATTCGCAGAAGTACGGCGGCACGTTTGTCGGCTTGATTCCCGAGCTGTTGGAAAAGTACCGCAGCGCGAAGAGCAAAACGCTGATCGCCAAGCTCGAAGAATATATGAACGTCATCGGCTGCCCCGACTGCCTGGGTGCCCGCCTCAATCCGCAAGCCCGCTCGGTGACCATCAACACAGCCGATGCTTATTTTGCCGACAAACCCCAGCGGACGCTGCCCGCGGTTTGCAATCTGCCGATTGATGAAGCGGAAAAGTTTTTCAGTGGCCTCACGCTCGATGACACGCAGCAAAAAATCGCCAGCGAAGTCCTCAAGGAGATTCGCGGTCGGCTCGGCTTTCTCACGAACGTCGGCCTCGATTACCTCTCGCTCGACCGCACAGCCCCCACGCTTTCCGGTGGCGAGACCCAGCGCATTCGCCTCGCGGGACAAATCGGCTGTGGACTGGTCGGCGTGCTGTACATTCTCGATGAACCCTCGATTGGTTTGCATCCGCGCGACAACGAGCGGCTGCTCTCGACCTTGGAACGCTTGCGTGACCAGGGCAACACGGTCGTGGTCGTCGAGCATGATGAAGACACGATGCGCGCCGCCGACATGGTGATCGATTTCGGCCCTGGTGCCGGAGTGCGCGGCGGCAATGTGATGGCCATCGGCACGGCGGAAGAAGTCGCGAAGAAAAAAGACAGCGTCACGGGCAACTACCTCGCGGGAACACGCAAGATACAAGTTCCAACAAAACGCAGACTTGAAGGCGAGCCTGCTTCAGCAGGCGGTGTTACCAAGTATCTAAGAATCATGGGCGCCCGCCACAACAATCTCAAAAACGTCACGATGGAAATCCCCCTCGGGGCCTTCGTCTGCGTCACCGGCGCAAGCGGCAGCGGCAAAAGCTCGCTGGTGAGCGACATTCTCGTCGAAGCTCTCCGCCGCGATCTCAACGGCGGTAAGGGAGAGCCGGGTGAACACGACCGCATCGAGGGCCTTGAACATCTCGACAAGATGATCTCCATTGATCAATCCCCCATTGGCCGTACGCCCCGTTCCAACCCAGCCACCTACATCAAAGTCTTCGACGACATCCGCACGCTCTACACCCAACTCCCCGAAGCGAAAAAGCGCGGCTACAAGGCGGGGCGGTTCAGTTTCAATGTCGCCGGTGGGCGGTGCGAGGCGTGCAGTGGCAACGGCGCGAACAAGTTGGAGATGGATTTCCTGGCCGACGTGTGGATCGACTGCAATGTCTGCCAGGGGCATCGTTTCAACCACGAGTCGCTGCAAATCAAATACAAGGACAAGTCGATCTCCGATGTGCTCGAGATGGACATCCAACAGGCGCTCGTACACTTTGAAAACATTCCGCAGATCCGCCACAAGCTCGAAACACTGCACGCGGTGGGTCTCGATTATGTCAAACTCGGCCAACCATCGCCCACCCTTTCCGGCGGCGAAGCCCAGCGGATCAAGCTCGCCCGCGAGTTGGTCAAAAAATCGACCGGCCGCACGCTCTACTTGCTCGACGAACCAACTACCGGCCTGCACTTCGCCGACATCGAGATGCTATTGAAAGTGCTGCACGAGTTTGCCGACGCGGGGAACACCGTGCTGGTCGTGGAGCACAATCTCGACGTGATCAAAACCGCCGACTGGATCATCGACGTCGGTCCCGACGGAGGAAAGCACGGTGGTGAAATTGTCGCGGTGGGGACGCCAGAGCAAATCGTCGCAGGAATGGCGGAAGGCGGAAGGCGGAAGGGGGAAAAATCTTCATCCGCCCTCCCCCTTCCCCCTTCCCCCTTTCTGTCCCACACGGCCACCGCCCTCGCCCCCTACCTCAACGGTAAATCCCACACGCCCGTCAAGAAGGCCAAACGCCAACCGGTGAAGCAAGCCACGCACATCGTGGTCCAAGGGGCGAGCGAACACAACCTCCGGCACGTGAGCGTGAAAATCCCCCGCGATCAATTCACCGTCTGCTGCGGGCCGAGCGGTAGCGGCAAAAGCTCGCTGGCGATGGACACGATTTACGCCGAGGGCCAACGCCGCTATGTCGAGAGCCTCAGTTCCTACGCCCGCCAATTCGTGGGTCAATTGCAGAAACCGAAAGTTGAATCCATCGAGGGCTTGTCCCCCGCGATTGCCATCGAACAACGCACCACCGGCCATTCGCCCCGCTCGACCGTGGGCACGGTCACTGAGATTTACGATTACTTCCGCATTCTCATGTCGCGCCTGGGCAAAATGCACTGCCCCGAGTGCGATCTGCCCGTCGGTACGCAAAGCGTGGACGAAGTCATCGACGCGATTCTCGCTGAACCTGAAGGATCGAAGCTCTACCTGATGGCCCCGGTCGAACTCACCACCGGGCAGAAATACGAGGAGCTGTGGGAATCGCTCCGTGCGAGTGGCTTTGTGCGGGCGCGAATCGACAATCAAACGTTTGAACTCGACAAGCCGCCGATTGTGGATCGCCGCCGCAAGCATCAAGTCGAGGTGATCGTGGATCGCATCACCATGCGCCGCGATGCGCGGAGCCGGTTGGCCGAAAGCATCGAAAGTGCGCTTTCGCTCGGGCGTGGCGTGATGCACACGGCAATTGTCGTGGCCGACGTGCCGGAAAGCCGTTGGGAAACGCGCGTGTACAGCCAACATCGCGTGTGCGGCAACTGCGGCCGCAGTTTTGAAGCGCTCTCGCCTCATCATTTTTCGTTCAACAATTCCCTCGGCTGGTGCGGGGCGTGCGAAGGCTTGGGAACCGAAGTCGGTGCCAACCCCGCCGCGTTGATGCGCAGCACGCAACTCACCCTCGCCGAAGGGGCCATCCTCGCCTGGCCGGGCATCAAGCAACCCCTCTTCGCCGCAATGCTCGCCGCGCTCTCCGCGCACACCGGCCTGCCAATCGACGTCCCCTTCGAAAATCTCTCCCCCCGGCATCGACGCTTGGTGATGTACGGCACGGGCGATGCCTGGATCAGCGTGAAGGTGGAAGGCGGAAAGGGGAAGGGGGAAGGCAAGAA
>Ga0163153_10000957_pt1 | contig 47328 bp, 40 predicted proteins | sample OliLakLV19MP6IB1_FD_148629 | JGI IMG/M metagenome (GOLD analysis project Ga0163153, IMG submission 148629) | Freshwater microbial mat bacterial communities from Lake Vanda, McMurdo Dry Valleys, Antarctica - Oligotrophic Lake LV.19.MP6.IB-1 | ecosystem: Environmental > Aquatic > Freshwater >... | reverse complement strand
AGCCGAACGGCGCATTCAAAGAGCTATGAGTCGATTTGATGGTTTGCAGGCACAGGTTGAAAACCTGGAGGCACGCGTGGCCTCTTACGAAACCGGCGGTGTCAGCCCATCGGTTTGGGCGAAAGCGGCCAGCCCTGACGACCCTGAGGTGGAAGAAGCATTGCAGCAGCTCAAGCAAAAATTGCATGGTCAGCAGAAAGCAGCAGCTGATGTAGTGGACCAGCCCGCTGCCAAACCTGCCCAGACAGACAAGGTGGCCGATGAGGTCAGCGCTTGAAGATGCCCAATACATATCACCATGGCGAAAACGACCGCGTCTTTTCTGGCGGCATGCTGGCCGGCGTTTGCAGCCGGCTGGCTTTACTGCTGGGTTGGAATGTTTGGGCCATCCGTGCGGTATTGCTGATCCTGTTGATCGCGCAACCGTTGTGGACCGCCCTGGGCTATGCGGCCGCCGCCTTGCTGCACGGCGCGCTGGAGCGCAGTGGCAAAGCTTTCAGCAATAAGTCCGGCCGGTCCGGCCGGCCTGATGTTGACGCGGCGCAACTGCAGTCGCCGGAATTGGCTTCACGCAAACAGCGTATTGATGACCTGGAAAAGCGCTTTCGCGATTGGGAACGATCTTTACCAAAAGATTGAAGGTGAGCATTGACAGCGCTGGCGTTTCATTGGTCTTAAACCGAACGCACCGCCAGCATGCGCTTGGTTATCAACAGGAAGCGCGCCACCATCAAACTGCCACCAACGGTGAGGCCGGCAATCATGCCGATCCACATCCCTGCAGGACCGAGTTGCTGATGGAACGTAAGGTAATAGCCCAGGGTCAGGCCTATGGCCCAATAAGCAATCAGGTTGAAAATCATGGGAACACGCGTGTCTTTCAAGCCACGCAAGGCACCGGTGGCACAAATCTGCAGCCCGTCCGGCAGTTGGAAAATGCCGGCATAAAACAACAGGCTGACTGCCAGGGCAGCCACGGCAACATCGTCCGTATACAGACCAACGATGTACTCCGGGAAAACCAGCATCAGTACCATATTGCAGCACTGTCCACAAACCACGATCAGCATGCCAATAATCCCAACGTAGCGTGCACCCTGCAGGTCGCCACGGCCCATGGCATTGCCAACCCGAACCGTTACCGCGCTACCCATACCTAAAGGCACCATGAACAACAGGGCGGAAAAATTGATTGCAATCAGGTGTGCCGCTGCGGGCAGTGGTCCCAATTGGCCGACCAACAGGGCAGCGGCCACAAACAGGCCCGATTCCAGCGAAATGGCCACCGCTATGGGCAAGCCCAGCTTCAACAAGTCACGCATGACCTCCCAATGCGGCAAGGCGATATGACTGAACAACTCAAATGGCCGGTAATGCCGGTGGGTTTGTATGTAAAGCACCAGCAGGAACAGCTGCAACCAGATGACAATGGCAGTGGCATAGCCACAACCCACCGTACCCAGCGCAGGCATTCCGAACTTGCCGAACATGAAAATGTAATTCAGCGGTATATTCAGCAACGCTCCGAGCGCGCCGTAAAACATGGTGGGTTTGGTGTGGCCGGATCCTTCGGAAAAGAAACGCAGCAGAAAAACGAAACACAAGGCTGGCGCTCCCCAGGAAATAGCCCCCAAATACCCTGCGGCTACCGGAATGATCTGCGGATCAACCTGTGCAAGTTGCAACAAAGGCGTGCTGAAATAGCAGGCAGCCCAGAACGGCAATGCCGCGAAGAGGGCAATCCAATAAGCCTGGCGAGTCACGTCGGCGGCTTCCGGATGCCGCCCAGCACCATCCAGTTGCGCCACACTGGGCTGCACTGCCATCAGCAAACCGATGGTAAAAACCATGAAGGCCGACCACATGGCGCCGCCAATACCCAGGCCTGCCAGCGCCAGTTGCCGATCAGGCAAGCGACCTGCCATGACGGTATCAACAAAGCTCATGCTGTACACCGCGACCTGACCAATCACAACCGGCAGGGACAGTTGCAGGGTCCGCCGGACCTCAGCCAGATGTCGCGCCGCCGCCAGATAGCGCTGTTGATTCGATATACTGCTCATCTGGATTTCCGGCACACCAATACCCTTGTAGCTGGGCATTGTAGCGCAGGCTTGCAGGCAGAAATCAGCGTTTGAATCCGGTAGCAGGATAATAAAGGATGACCGAGAACTTGGACCAAGCTTTCACTGACAGCAACAAGATTATCGCTGCCAACACCAAAGTGACAACGGCAGCTTCAAAAGCGTTGACGATTCCTGCCAGACGGCTGGCAGGTTCACCCGCCTGCTTGAATTGCGGCACCCCTCTGGCCGGGCCATTTTGTCATTACTGCGGTCAGCCCGATAAAAATCTTATGCGGTTTTTTCCCGTGCTGCTGCGCGAATTGCTGGCTGATTTTCTCGATTTTGATTCACGTTTCGCCCGCACCATGAAACCACTTTTGTTTCACCCTGGAAAGCTGACACGTGACTATCTGGACGGTCGGCGTTTTCGCTACACACCACCGCTGCGCCTGTATATTTTTGCCAGCATGGCCTTTTTCCTGATTGCCGCCATGCTGGCCAGCAGCGCCATTGGCAACAACAGCGATGGCCAGGCTTTCCAGTTTGGCAACGATATCGCTTCGGTACAGGTTGATAAAGGCCTGGAAGAAGCGGTGAAAGCGGGTGAAATGACTGCAGAAGAAGCGGCTGAAATCAGTGGAAAAGTGCAGGAAAGTTTATCAGCCGTTGACCCGGGTTTGGCAACAGATGAAAAAAATGCTGTTGAAGAAGACACCATCAATATCAACGGCGAACCCTGGAACCGCGAGACCAACCCCTTCATCGTTCCGGGCGCAGCGGATTTCATCAATAACTGGATCAATGACGAGATCGAAGAATCACCGAAAAAAGGTCGTGAAATTGAAGCCAACCCGAACATCATTGTTGACAAGGTGATGGATGTACTACCCATCGCAGTCTTTATCATGCTACCTCTGGTCGCACTATTGCTGAAGTTCTGGTATCTTTTTTCCGGCCATTACTACGTAGAACATTTGATTCATGCACTGCACAACCACGCTTTCCTGTTTGTGGTGTTTATCCTGATGATACTGGCAGATGCCGTAGCTGGTTGGGTGGAGCCAGCCGGAAAAGGCATCTGGACCGGGGCTGCAGGTTGGATCGACGCTGTATTTCTGGTCTGGATACCGCTGTACCTGCTGATTTCACTGAAAAAAGTCTACCAACAACGTTGGTTGCTGACCCTGGCGAAATTTTCGCTGATAGGCGTTTCCTACATTGGGTTACTGGCCACGGTGACCAGCGCAGCCGCCGTGGCAGGTTTCGTGCTGCTCTAGCAGTTAAGCCCTCTGTTTCCTTCAGGCATAACGCCGTTGCAGGTAGCAGAACATGGTGCGGAGCCCCATTGCATCGCCGCCTTCAGGCCGGCCGGGGCGCGACGATTGGTTCCAGGAAAAGGTGTCCAGATGCACCCAATCGGTGTTGTCAGGCACAAAATATTCGAGAAACAAGGCAGCGGTAATGCAACCACCGTAGGGACTCTTGCCATTGTTATTAAGGTCGGCAATCGGGCTCTTGATCAGATCGCGATAAGGGCGATACAAGGGCATGGTCCAAAGCGGATCCTCGCAACTGTCACCTACATCCTGAATCACCCGGGCCAGATCCTTGCTGTTGCTGAACAACGCCGGCAAATCCGTTCCCAGCGCCACGCGGGCAGCACCCGTAAGCGTGGCGAAATCCACAATCAGATCGGGCTTGGATTCGCTGGCATAGGCCAGAGCATCGGATAACACCACGCGGCCTTCTGCATCGGTATTGCCGATTTCAACCTGTATACCCTTGCGGGTCGGGATCACATCACCCGGACGATAGGCGTTGCCTGCAACCGAATTCTCAACTGCAGGTATCAGCAACTTAAGGCGCACCGGTAACTTTGCCTGCATCACCAGGCGGGCCAAGGCCAGCGCATGGGCAGCGCCACCCATGTCTTTTTTCATCAGGGCCATGCCGGAGGCATTCTTCAGATCCAGGCCGCCGGTATCGAAACAGACACCCTTACCCACCAGCGCCAACAAGGGCTGGTCGGCATCACCCCAGTCCAGTTCCACCAGCATGGGCGGACGGTGCGAGGCCCGGCCTACCGCATGGATGGCAGGAAAGTTTTGCGTTAACAATTCTTCGCCGCTAAGCAGGCGTGTTGTGGCGCCAAATTTTGCGGCTTCTGCTTCTACCGCAGCGGCCAGTTCTGCCGGCCCCAGGTCTTCGGTGGGCGTATTCACCAGGTCACGCACCAGGCATTGTGCCTCCAGCAGGGCCTTTACTTCTGCAGCAACTGCTGCAGGCAGGCACAATTTGGGACGGGGTTTGCTGCTCTTGCGATACCGTTCAAAGCGATAGGCCGCCAGGCCCCAACCCAACAGGGCTTGCTTCTGTTCAGCCTCGCTCCAATCACAATCCAGGTGGTAAGTGCCGGCTGGCAAACTGCTGTAGATGGCAGCCAACTGGTACAAATAACCATCAACCTGTTTGCCAAACAGAACTTTCTTCACTCGCCCTTGCGGCGTCGGCAGCCTCACAACTTGCCCCGGATTCGCTTTGAAACCCGCGGCTGCTACCCACTGCCGGTGTGGCTTGCTGGCTTTGGCCTGCCATGCTTTGAACGAGCCGCTACAGAGGGGCTTGAGCGGGACAGAGGACTGATCGGCTTTACTGCCTTTGATGATCTTGTAGGGCACAACAACTCCTGGTGTTTTCGGCTCGCGTGTGGATGATTATTCAGGACTTAGTTTACGTCGAAACCCGTTTTCGTTGCGATGACTGATGAGTTTGATCAACCGACAAGCGATTTTTCGGTTATGGTCGCTGTTGCAGGCTGCTGCTATTTGCCGGTAATCAAACGAGCGCCGCGCCGGTAAGTCAGGTATTCCCATAGCCAACGTATCGAAACCACCATGGGGCTGGGTACCCCCACCAGAAAATAGATGTGTGCGACACCCCAGATCCACCAGGCTAACCAACCTCTGATTTTTAAGGAATTGATTTCAATCACGGCCGAACGGCGCCCAATAGTGGCCATATAACCAGCATGACGGTAGCGAAAAGTTTCCTGTGTGTTGTTCCCGGCGATTTTTCGGGCAATCTGCTTGGCCACATAGCGTCCCTGCTGTTTGGCGGCCGGAGCGATGCCCGGAACAGACTGACCAGTCTCAGTTTTGACTGCTGCCGCATCGCCAATCACGAAAATATGGGGGTCGGCTGCAATGGAAAGATCGGGCTGGACCAATACCCGGCCAGCCCGGTCGCATTCAGCATTCAGCCAGTGTGCTACCGGGGATGCGGCCACGCCAGCAGCCCAGATGACTGTTCGGCTGGCAACAAATTCACTGCCGATCAAGACACCACTCGCATCGCAATGACTGACTGGGGTGCCCAAACGCACTTCGACACCCAGTCGTTGCAGAGCTTTCTGCGCATAGCCGGATGAGCTTTCACTGACAAAGGGCAACAGTCTTGGCCCGGCTTCAACCAGCGTGATTGTGGCCTGCCTGGGATCGATGCGTCGGAAGTCCCTGGCCAGGGTTCGGTGAGCCAGCTCTGCTATTGTTCCAGCCAACTCCACTCCGGTAGCCCCGCCTCCCACAATCACGAAGCGCAGCAGTTGCTGTCGTTCGGTTTCATCCATAGACATTTCCGCCTGTTCAAAGGCGGTCAATAGGCGCCGACGTATCATCGTGGCGTCATCAACGGTCTTCAATCCGGGAGCCGTTCCAGCCCAGTCCTCGTGGCCAAAATAGGAGTGTGTAGAACCCGTTGCCACAACCAGATAGTCGAACGGCAGGTTGCCGGATTTCAGCAGGACTTCATGACGGTCAATTGCAATGCCTTGAACCTCATCCAGCAATACGATGGCGTTTTTTTGCCGACTGAGAATGGAGCGGATCGGCCAAGCCACATCGGAAGGCGCGAGTCCTGCGGTAGCGACCTGATATAGCAGGGGTTGGAACAGGTGGTAGTTATGCCGGTCAACCAGGGTGAGGTCAGCTTTGCTACGAGCCAGGCCCTGGGCAGCAAACAGGCCACCAAATCCCGCACCCAGAATAACCACCCGGTGATTGCTGTGGGTGACTTCAGTGCAGCCCGTTTGTCTCATCACCATCAATCAATACGCGCCACGTAATCTTCACCTTTGCGCCGTAACTGGAACAGCAGCGGGCCAGGCGATGCCTTCACCTGCTCTTCAAACTCACCTGCGCCCTGGATGGATTGTTGATTGACACCAGTCACGATATCTCCGGGCCGTAAGCCGGAGCGGGCCAGGCGGCTTTGCGGTTCCAGTTCAGACAGGATCACACCTCGCAGTTGTTGGGCGCGCATTTTGGCCGGCAATTCTTCAAACACCGCGCCGGACAAACGCTTATCCAGTTGCGCACCGTCCAGTGCAGGTAAAGCCGTAGCGCTGATTTTTGCCGAGCGCGATTTACCCTTGCGCAAATAGGACAATGACTTTTTCTCGGCAATGGGCAACTGACCTTCAACAACATAGAAATCCTGCATGTTGTGCACTGGGTAACTGGACACAGCGGTTATCACATCACCTGCCTCCAGGCCAGCCTTGTCCGCTGCAGAACCCTTAATGACTTCGGCTACCAGCGCGCCCTTGGTATTTTCTATGCTTAATGCGCCCGCCAGTTCCGGCGTGAGGTCCTGCACGTAAACACCCAGGGTGCCACGGCGTACCTCACCAAACTCGGCCAACTGTTCCATTACGTAAGAGGCCATGGCCGTTGGGATGGCAAAACCGATGCCGATATTGCCACCACTGGGGGTAAAAATGGCGCTGTTAATGCCCACCAGTTCACCGCGCAGATTCACCAGCGCACCGCCGGAGTTGCCGGGGTTGATGGAGGCGTCCGTTTGGATAAAATTCTGGAATTCCAGGCCACGGAATCCGGCCCGGCCCAACGCGCTGACGATACCGGAAGTTACCGTTTGACCGAGGCCAAAGGGGTTGCCAACCGCCACCACGAAATCACCCACGCGCAGTTCATTGGAGTCGGCCATGGGTAAGCCCTGTAGTTTTTCTGCGGGAATTCGCACCATGGCCAAATCCGTATCCGGATCGGTGCCGATCACTTCAGCCTGAAAACTGCGTCCGTCGGCCAGCGTTACCGATATTTCATCGGCACCCGAGATCACATGGTTATTGGTCAGCACATAGCCTTTTTCCGAATCGACGATCACCCCCGAACCGAGGCTTTGGGAAACGCGTTCGCGCGGCTGGTCGGGTATGTTGAAGAAGCGGCGGAAAAACGGATCGTTGATCAGCGGGTTGTTAATGCGCACCCGGGTCTGGGTATATATATTGACCACCGAGGGCGTTACGCGCTCCAGCACCGGGGCTAATGAAGGCATTGGTTGGCCATCTACCATGGCTGGCAAAGTGGCCTGACTGGTTAACGGTAACAGCAGTGAAAAGAGTACAACTGATAATGCAGTTATTTTCATCATGGATTTTTATTTACGTGTCAAGTACGGTTGGTGGCTATATGACCTGTGATCAGCTTCAAGGTTCGAAAGCACAAAATGATGATAGCAGCCGCCACGGACCAGGGTTCAATCGCCGGCATCAAGAGTGCTTCACAACCGGCTCCAACAGCAGTCAAAACCTTGCTATTTAACCAGAAACCGGATATATACCGACAAGCTCAATTTCCGGACACAAGATATTGTGTCCTGTTTGATTTGGTCATGGGTTGCAGAATGCAAATATGAACGACCTTCAGCAACAGGTTTTACGTACAGATGTATCCGGTATGCCGCTGGAGTGGATCGGCTACCAGGAAGCGGTGCGCCTGATATCGCTGGACCAGGTCAGCTATTCACTGGGACGAAAGCTTTATTGCATACACGGCGGTATCAACGCCATCTCCGGCCAGCAAAGCCAGATTGAAGTGAATGCCATCATTGCCAGCATCGGCCACCACCCACACGCCAAACTGTTTGCGGCAAACTACACACCGCCACTCAGCAACAAAGCCTTGTTTCGTCGCGATCAGTCGCTCTGCCTGTATTGCGGTGAGCAGTTTCCCAACTTCCTGCTGTCGCGCGATCATGTCAAACCGCTGAGCCAGGGCGGGCGAGACAAATGGAGCAATGTAGTAACCGCGTGCAAGCGCTGCAATAACCACAAGGCCGGACGTACACCGGAGCAGGCCGAAATGCAGTTGCTGGCCATTCCCTTTACGCCCACCCACGCCGAATACATTTATCTGCAGGGCAAGCGCATCCTGGCTGACCAGATGGAATTCCTGGTGGCGCACTTTCCGCGCAACAGTGTTTTGCGGCAACGGGTCGAGCTCGGTCAGAAATTAATCGCCTGATCTGCCATAATCCGGCGCTATGAGCCTGCCGCAAGTCTATCTGGTTGATGCCAGTGTTTATATCTTCCGTGCCTGGTTTTCCATGCCAAACGAATTCACCAACACTCAGGGCGAGCCCACCAACGCGGTGTATGGCTTCTCCGGCTTTCTTTGCAGCCTGCTGGAGCAGACTGCAGCGCAACATATGGCTATCGCTTTTGATGAATCGCTAAGCTCCAGTTACCGCAACGAAATCTATCCGGAATACAAAGCCAATCGCGAGCCGGCACCGGAAGATCTCAAACGCCAGTTTCAGTGGGCGCGCGACGTGGCGCAATCCATGGGTCTGTCCTGTTACTCTGATCCGCGCTATGAGGCGGACGACGTGATTGGCACACTGGCCGACTATTGGCGCGATCGCGGACACCCGGTGTGCATAGTCAGCAGTGACAAGGATCTGGCGCAACTCATCAGCGCAGGCGATTGCTGGTGGGACTTTTCCCGCAACCAGAAATTGGGCACTGCTCAACTGTTGCAGAAATTTGGCGTGTTGCCGGAACAGATGGCAGATTATCTGGCACTAACCGGCGATGCGGTCGACAACATACCCGGCGTTCCCGGTATTGGGCCCAAATCAGCCGCCGCACTGCTGGCGCATTTCGGCGATATGGACAGCATGTATGAACGGCTGGATGAAGTGGCTTTTCTCAGTCTGCGTGGCGCCAAGTCCATTCATAAGAAACTACAGGATCACCGCCCAGCAGCAGAATTGGCCAGACAGCTCACACTGATCTGCCGCGATGTGGCATCTGCGCTGGCTTCGCCTGATATTGCTCGGGGCGCGGTGGACACCGCCAGGCTAAACCGCTTGTTCGATGAACTGCAATTCGGCGGCATGTTACGCCAGCGCTGCTTGCGGGCCTGAACGAATGGGCAACCACCTCATTCTTTCACGCCTTTGAGGTTCATTTCCTCGATATAGCGCTGTTCAGGCGTCAACTCGCCCTCCAGAGGTTCCGTCGGCGTACTCATGATGACCGGCATGAACTTGTCTGCACGTTCACCTTGCAGATTGCTACCCGCAAAGTAGTACACGTCTTCACCCCGGACTCGGGCAAAAGATGGAAAGTCGAATGGCTCCAGTGAACTGGCCAAAGGCAATATGTTCACGGCAGCAGTGCGGTTTTCATCCAGATCCAGTCGTTGCAAACGCTGTGGCGCAATGCCGTTTTGCAGCACATACAGTCTGCCGTCCGCGTAATCAATCCCGGAAATGCCACCGAGATTGAGCGTCTCGGGGCCAGCCAGCATACCACCCGCATTCAGCTCCAGATCAACCACCATGATACCCAGCGCTGCATCCGCCAGGTAAAGTCGCTTGCCATCATCTGAGAGGGTCAGATCACGCAACCCGGTGAGTTCAAAATTCTGCATGTACAGTTGCAGCGTGTCGCTCTCAGCAGGCTTTACGAACAACTGCGGCAGCGCTCTGTCCAACACGAAGACATCGCCATTCGGAGTCAGCCCCAGTGAACCCAGCAAATGCGGAAACTGATCAGCAGGCGGCTCAAAACGATTGAGCAATTCAAGGGTTTCCAGGTTGAATTCAAGCAAGGCCGTTTTACCGAACTCTGCTTCAGCCAATTTGCCAAAAGCGGCGATAGCCGAAGTGCTGACCCATAAGCGCTTGCGTTCCGCGTCCACCGCCAAACCATAGATAGCCCGCAGCCCATTCTTCTTGTTGGCACTCAGCAACTTGCTGACCTTGCCATCCAGGCTAATCGCCAGAACATTCCCGCCTTCCAAAGTGCCGACCAGAAATCGATCCGCGCTGGCGTCCCATACCAAAGCTTCCGGGTAATGGTTGGCTTTTGGCAGGTCAAATAGGGTTTTACCCATCCCAGATGGCTCAGCCGCTTTGATCAACAAATTGTTAAGGTAGTCATACACTTCACTACCACGAATACTTTCCGTGTCGGCGGTTTGATTGAAGTCATAGCTCAAACCCTGTTGTTGCATGATGTGCATGTAGCTGTATGCGGTTTTTTGCCTTCCGACCAGCGCGCCACCTACCACCATTCCAACCATATACTGTGGCTCATAGGGTCGCGCATTGCGCAGGCGCATGGTGGCTTGAACGAACTTCAGGTACTCACCGGCCTCGTAGGCATCAATGGCCAACTTCTGTTGCTGCGTGACCTCTGCTGACGTCAGCGGGGTGGGTTTTGCAGGTGCGGGTTTCTGTTTGGCCGGATCGAGTGGTGTGGGGGCCATTTCCTGCGCCCAACTTAATGGTGCTGCCAACAGGAGCAGCGACAACGCCAGAGCTACTGGCTTGGCGAATGGATGGATTTGCATAAGATGATCCTGAAAATCGAATTCGGGGGGTTAAAAGCAGTGGCTTTTGAGCCATATACGGCCACTTGGTTCCCTGCAAAATTTCATTGAACCTGCTATCAGAGACTGCGTTTGGACCGGTTTGCAGGCCGAATCACAAAACAGAACCCAGAACAACAATCCCAACAAAACTCAAACAAAACTCAAACAAAACTCAAAACAAAAAGTTACACAGAACGTTACAATCGGCTAACTCTAACAGAGACGATGCCAATGAAACACCGCACCACCCTGCATGCTGGTCGCTATTTGGGCTTTTACGAAGTGAATGGCTGGGAGTTTGTCAGCCGCCAGAACGCATCAGCGGTAGTGGTTTTGATCGCTGTAAACGACGCCCAGCAATTGCTGCTGGTTGAGCAATTTCGCCCTGCATTACAGCAATCGGTGATCGAATTGCCCGCCGGGCTGGTCGGAGATATGGACGATCCGAACGAGGATATACTGCTGGCCGCGCAGCGTGAGTTACTGGAAGAAACCGGCTATTTCAGCGAAGAACTGGAATTCCTGCTGTCCTGCCCCACCTCATCCGGCCTGACTGATGAAATCATCAGTTTCATTCGGGCCCGTAAGTTGCAACGAAGGGGCCCCGGCGGCGGCGATGCTTCAGAAAATATCACCGTGCACGAAATTCCCGTTACTGAGGTGGATCAATGGTTGTCAGAGCATATTCGTGCCGGCAAGCCGGTTGATCCGAAGATTTACACGGCTTTGTACTGGCTGGAAAAGCAAACGCCCTGAATCAGCGGGCTGATTCAGAACAAAACTTGATAAAGCAACAGCAAAGACGTTAACCGAATTCCGCCCGTAGTTAGAACGAATAACGAAACCACACTGCCATGAAATGGAGCAACCCATGTCCCGAAATATCCTGTTCGCCCTCTGGTGCACAGCGCAGGCAGCTTTGATGTCTTTTAGCGCCACCGCCGACACATTACCGCCGGTTGCGATTGCCATCCATGCCGGTGCCGGCACCATGAATCGTCACGACATGGATCGCCAGACCGAGGCACAAATTCGCGGTGTTTTGCTGGAAGCCGTACAAAAAGGTCATTCCGTATTACGACTGGGTGGCACCAGTCTCGATGCCGTTCAAGCTGCGGTTACACATTTGGAGGATTCCCCGTTTTTCAATGCCGGACGAGGCGCGGTGTTCAATGCCGATGGCAAAAATGAGATGGACGCCTCGATCATGGACGGCTCCGGTTTGCAGGCGGGCGCTGTGGCCGGGGTGCACAACATTCGCAACCCCATCCTGCTGGCGCGCAAAGTCATGACCGACTCCCCGCACGTGATGCTGATGGGCGAAGGTGCGTTGGTGTTCGCTCGTGAACATGAGATTGAATTTGCCGAGGACGATTACTTTTATACCGAGCAACGCTGGGAACAACTTCAGAAAGCAAAGCTGCAAGGCTCCGATAAATCTGCCGGCGCGAATTGGCAGTACCCGGATCGCTGGATGTCCACTGTAGGCGCTGTGGCGCTGGATTCACACGGCAACCTGGCTGCAGCCACTTCAACCGGCGGCATGACCAACAAGAGTTACGGCCGTGTGGGCGATTCACCCATCATTGGCGCTGGTACTTACGCGGACAATCGCTCCTGCGCGGTGAGCGCCACCGGCCATGGCGAGTACTTTATCCGTGCCACGGTGGCGCGAGACATTTGTGCCCGTATGCAATTCCAGGGCGTCAGCCTGCAGCAGGCGGCGGATGCGGTGGTGATGGGCGAATTGGTCAAAATGGGTGGCACCGGTGGCATCGTCTCTGTAGACCACAAGGGCAACATTGCGCTGGTGTTCAACACCGAAGGCATGTACCGAGCCAGCGTGAATACGGCCGGCGATATCCAGGTTGCTATTTACCAGGATGACGATGCAGTTGCCGAAGCAACACCATGAGTACCTTCAGAATCCCGTTGTAGCTGCTGGTGTTGGATGGTGTCGGCACGATCCTTGTGGTGCTGACTCATGCACTGACACGGCCCAGACGCTGCAGTGCCTGGCGAACCTTGTCCAGACCGTAGTCGTCAAGATCCATGACTGGCGCCCGAGTGTACCCTCCGGGCAGGCCCTGCAGATTCAGCAGCGCCTTGAAAGTTCCTTGCGTGGAACCATACTTGGCGGTGTAGTCCGGGTTGAACAGGTCCTGCATGATCAGGTCCAGACGTTTGCCAAGAAATTCCGCGCGGTTGATGTCGCCAGCCCAGATCGCTTCAAAAAACTCCGCATGCTCCCGGCCCAGCACCGCTCCGGCGCCCATCGTACCGTCGGCGCCGTGGTGCAATGTCAAGGTGATGCCAAGTTGGTTGGTAGGCATCCCCAAGACTCTTACCCGGTCGCTCAACGAAAAGAATACATCCAGGAAATGGTTCATGTCGAAGCCAGCCGTTGAATCCTTGATCGCCACCACCTTGTCCAGGTCGACGACCTTCTCAAGCAGTGCCCGCGACATGTTGACGTTCGTGCCCGGAGGCCAGTTGTAGATGCAAATGGGTAGCTCAACACCATCGTTGACCTGTTTGTAGAACTCGTAGATTTCAGCTTCGGTCGGACTGACGTAGGGCGGTGGAGTCACCAGAATTCCATCGAAACCGTACTCTGCGGCAATCTCTGCATTGACGATGACTTCGTGGGCGGTGAACGCGTTACAACCCGCAATGATGGTCATTTTGCCTTTCAATTCGTGACTGACGACCCGCAACACTTCCCTGCGCTCTTGCTGGTTCAGACTGAACCACTCACCCTGCGTCCCCAGGGCGATAATGCCATGAATTCCCTCTTGCAGGAGCCAGCGCAGTAATTTTTCCAGCGCTTCGACGTCGAGTGCTTGATTCTTGTCGAACGGGGTTGTGATGGCAGGGATATAACCCTTCCAGTCGATTGAGTTTCGATCCATTTTTCTCTTTATGCCTCAATGAAGGTCTCTGATTTATTGCTATGCTATTTCCCGTGTGTATTTCGAACAATCACACGATGGGGTCTTTTTTGTTGCTCTGACGACAAGTATCGGCCAAGGTGCCGCGGTGGGCTAAATGTGCACTTCAAAGACCGGTTTCACCTGCTTGCTTTGCGCGCGCAATGCGACTCTTTTCATCCGGTTCGAGATGCCTTAGAGCCAGGCATAGCAGCAGGATCGGTATCAGCAACGTTAAAACCGAACCCACCAGAGCCACTTGGAGCGACTGCGCCGGATCATGGCCGGCTGCCACCATAAGATCGGAGGTGAGTCCGATCAAGTACGGTCCAATCGCCAAGCCCAGTAATACGTTCAACAGGAAATAAAAGGCCCCGGTAATGGCCCGCATCCGCGGCAATACCAGGTCCATGATCGTGCTGGTTGCCGGCCCCACCCACATGGCGGTTAATCCCGCCACGAGGAAGTTCATCACGAGCGCAAGCTGGGTGTTGATGGTGGAGAACAGCGTGAGGCATGCAGGGATGGTCAGTGCGATGGTGATGAGGCCGAAATACAGTCGGCCTCTTGGGTTGTGCTTTTTCCACAAATCCGACAAGTAACCGCCAAGGTTGATGCTGATGCCCCCCGCGATCACCACGGAAAGCCCGACGATCATGCCAACCTGACCCACCTCCATTCCATGCACCCGGATAAAGAAGGAGGGAATCCAGACTGCCAATCCGTAGCCAACAAAATTGATCGAGCAGAATCCAAAGATTGTGAACAGGAATGCTTTGCACCGGAACATCATTGCAAAGGCAGGCGGGTCCCTGAGCGAAAGGTTCTGAACCCAGGAAATCGCGGCGTAAATGCCGACCCCAAAAACCACCCATTGTGGAATATTGCCTGTCAGATAGCTCAACAGCACCATCATCGCGACCAGCAACAGCCCAGCTCCAAGGTTCAGGGAAACCTGAGCACGGCTGGCTCGGCGCGAGTACAGACTGGCCACAGAAAAAGGCGGGATTATGGCGATCAGTTCCGCGAATGTTTCCCTGAACGGGTGTGGATGGGGTTCGGAAAAAATGTTCTCGGTAAGTCCACGAATGGGTTCCCTCAGCGTGGCCACCCATAGCGCCAGCAACAGGCCTGGCGATCCAACGATAATGAAAGCGGCCTGCCATCCACTCAAGCCCAACGGCGCCGAAGCTGGGTCGGGATACAGTGCTTTCCATCCATCCAGTACCCACCCGCCGAGAAAAATCCCAAGCCCCATTCCAACATAAGCACCGCTGGAATAGACTGCGAGTACTGTGGCCCGACGACTGGGCGGGAAATAATCCGCCAAGAGAGAGAATGCCGCCGGCGAGGCACTGGCTTCGCCGACGCCAACGCCACACCGGTAAAGCGCGAGCTGCAGGAAGTTGTTGGCGGTGCCGGACAAGACCGTCAGGCTGCTCCAGACCACCAGCCCGATTGCGATCAGACGTTTTCTTATCCAAATGTCGGCCAAGCGCCCCAGCGGTAGTCCGAACAAAGCATAAAACACTGCAAATGCGGTGCCGGCAATGAATCCGAGCTGGCTATCGGAGACTCCGAGGTCGGCCTTGATGTCCTCGGCCAGGATGGAGATGATCAGACGATCAACAAAATTGCAGATGTACACCAGCACCAGCACCAGCAAGACATATTTGGCATACGCCCCACCGACAAGGCGCTTGCCTTCCTGCTTATCCATGCGGGTGGATCAATTGGGTTGCATCAATAAAGTGAATTCTTGTAATCATCCTGAACCAGTCGTTCCACTTCCTCGGCCGCGATTTCCGGCATCACCTACCCCAATCAGGACATTGAGCCCAGTATAGCCACGCTGCCGAATGGCTGGAACGGCTTGCTTAACGGAATTTCGTTGCCTTGTGTGCATCATAGCCTTCAATGACTTCCAGCCTCGCCCACCGAATGTTCAGCACTTCGAGCAGCCACTTTTGCACTCAAGGCAACGATATAGGCACAGCGCTGCTATTGAAGAATGACAAGCCGCGTCAAATACTCATTGGTTACAAACAAGGCCAAATTGGTTTTTGTCGGGACGGAAGGTGGAGAAAAATACATGAATCACGTTCGATCGGCTTTTCTGCTACTGGTGATCGCGATGTCCTGGGGCGTTAACGCCAGGGCCAGCGACGCGGATTCCTCTACGGTTTTGGTCGACATGTTCCGTTGGTGGAACGAAATCATCAATACCGAAGAACCATTGACCGCAGAGCAATTCCGCCGTTATTTCACCGAGGATGCCGTGATCCTGGTCAATAACCTTGAACAGGTTCGCGGCGTGGAACACATGCCGGCACATTTCCAGGCAATTCGTGAGCGTCCCGGCAGCATCGAGATTGAATTACCGTTCAGGGAAGAGTTTCAGTCAGGTAACAGGATTTTCACCTACCACGCCATCCGATTAACCCAGGACGGTGTTGTAAACACTACATACAACATGGGCTACGCCATACTCGAAGGAGGCAGGATCGCCAGCGTCAGCCTCGCCAGATTCACGGAACAGTAAATGAAAAAACAACTCGCGCTTTTGCTTATACTCCTCGCCTTGTCTGTCGGCAGTGTCAATGGCCAGTCGAATTTCCTTATTGAGGAGATGACCTGGGAAGAAATCAAAGCAGCAATCGACTCGGGTACCGACACGGTTATCATCAACATCGGCGCCACCGAGCAGCACGGTCCACAGATTGCGCTGTCCAGTGATTCGATCACTGGTGATTTCCTGACCGAAGAAATTGCCAGGCGGATCGGTAACACACTGATTGCGCCGAGTATCCGCGTTGGGTTTTCTCCGCACCATATGTATTTCCCGGGCACGATAACCGTTCGCAGCGAAGTGATCACGCAACTCATTATCGAATACGTTCACAGCCTGGTGTGGCACGGCTTTCGTCACATCGTGCTTATTCCCACACACGGTGGAAATTTCTCCACCGTGGCAGAGACCGGCCGCAGGCTCTCACTGTTGTATCCCTATCTCAACATCATTGCGTTTTCGGATGCAGATAGTTACATCAACGCCTTGAAGTCTGCTTCGGAGCGCCTCGGCATTCCGTTGGATGTTGCGGGGTCGCATGCAGGTATGTCGGAAACTGCGATGGCGTTGGCCGTGAGGCCGGACCTGGTTCGTATGAATCGCGCCACTCCCGGTTTCATGGGAGACGCCTATGGCGTTGGTGAAAAAATGAACTTTGAAGGGACTCCGGGTGTGAGTTCCATCGGTGTACTGGGGGACCCAACGGTGGCAACTGCCGAAGCCGGTCGCGTGTACCTGGATGCGCTGGCAAGCATGCTGACTGACTTCGTGGAACAAGGCCGCTCGCAGTGGCAGTTGCCACCATCCCCGCAGTTTCCCGATGGTGGACTTGCTGCTCCGCAAGGCGATTTTGCCGAGGGTATCCGACAGCGGCGCAGTGGAGATTTCGCAGCAGCACAAGCGTTTTTCGAGTCCCGGCTCCAGTCCGGTTCAGATGTGGCCGAAGCCCGAATCCAGTTGGCGCGAACTTACATTCTTAAAAGTGAGTATGCCAAGGCTGAGGAAATCGTCACGCCAGTGCTCAGCGGTTCAGATCTGCGCGCTAGAGCATTGGCGCACGATGAACTGGCGTTTATCAGCCTTTATGAGGGGCGTTTCAAAGACGCCATTCAGCACAAAGCGGCAGCAGGAGAGATTTTGGCCAAAAATGGCGGCTCGAACGAAGATCTGGCCAAGCGCAAGCTTCAGATCGGCTACATCCTGACCGAATCGGGTCAGTTTGACGCTGCACGTAAGGCTTTTGACCAAGCATTGCAATTCATGCCCGAAACGGGAGCCTTCAATCTCGACATACGGCACCTCGCAGCCCTGGTTGATGTCAAGCAAGGTCGCCTTCACAAAGCCGACAACACGCGCAGGGAGATTGCCGCAGCCGCTTTCGAACCCGGACTCGCAGCACAGATGAGGCGGTTTTATCAACTGGACGCAGAACTCCGGATGGCCCTAGGGCACCCGGCCGACGCTGTCGTTTCCCTGCCACTAGCCATCCAGATCTACGACCATCCGCTGTACCGTGAGGCCGAAGCACGTGCCTTCATCATGCTCGACCGGCTCGATGAGGCCGAGGAAACGTTGTTGCGGCTGGTCAATCTGACCGATGCCAGGCTGGATGTGCCGATTGTTTTCGTGCGTGCTCATTACCTTTTGGGAACCATTTACGAGCAACAAGGCAGGATCCAGGATGCCGCACAGATGTATTCCAAATTTTTGGGATTCTGGGGCGAATCTGATACTTCCGTTCCGGAAATAAGAATGGCCCGTGCAGCGGCGGCGAGGATCGCTGATCACCAATGAAAAGAGACATTCGTCAGCCTCACCCCTAAGCCTGCAGGTATCCAGGATATCAACAACAACTCACAAAGTGTTGCGCTGAAGGCAACAAACTAGTTCGACATCAATCATTGATTTGGCCATCTGATCCTATAGCCTAGCTTGTAAGGACCTGCGACGATATTGCAGAGTCGCGCGCCCTTGCTGTCATTCGTTTTCGAATCACTTTGGCAACCATAAAAAGGCACAGTATTATGCGACTCACATGTAAGCACGTAGGTTTGTTCCTCGGAATCATTGCCACCGGCCACGTCCACGCGCAATCTGGCTCTGGGGCCTCGGCACTTGAAGAGATCGTCGTCACCGCATCCAAACGTGGCGGCCAGCTCATTCAGGACATCCCCATTACAGTTCAGGCGATATCCGGTGACCGCCTGCAGGAAACCGGCGCCCTTGATTTCAACGATTACTTCCGGCAAATCCCAAACCTGAGCGTCAACGATCAGGGCCCGGGTCATAAGACCTACATCATCCGCGGCATCAGCTCCAGTGGCGCAGGAACTGTGGGTCTGTATTTTGACGAAACCATAGTTACCGGCGAATTCCTCTCCTCGGAAGGCGGTCGGCAGCCGGACATCAAACTGTTCGACATGAACCGCATTGAGGTCCTCAAAGGGCCCCAGGGCACGACTTTCGGATCAAGCTCCCTCTCTGGCACCATCCGCTGGATCCCGAATTATCCGAATCTGAGCGAATTCGAAGCGGAAGTGGGCGGCACACTGAGTTCCACCAAAAATGCCGACTTTCCGAGCTGGGCTGCAGACGCTATGGTCAACGTGCCGCTGGTGCAGGATCGCTTTGCGATGCGTATTGCGGCCACGGCAATCAACAAGGAAGGTTATATCGACACGAGATTCGCTGATGGCGTCAACAACGACGAATCTCAGGCCGTCCGCGCGATGTTTGGGTTCCAGGCCACCGACAACCTCTTGTTGTCCCTCATGGCCATGTCGCAGCACTCCCAAACGGATGGACGCAGTGGCCACATGGACCTGCTGATCGATTTGCCTGCCAGCCCCTCATTGAATGGAGGACCGGCGCCGAGTGATCATTGGAACAACGCGTTGAGCGCTGAGCCCTTTGATGACGAGATGGATTTGTTCAACCTCAAGGGAGAATATTCGGCTGATTGGGGAACCATCACAGCTACCACTTCCATTCTCGATCGTGAGACAAAATATTCCCGCGATTCCTCCACTGAAATCGAGATCATCACCGGCTACACCCGTCCCGCCGACGGTATCGGGCAATCCTCCATCATCCAGCCGCAGGACCGCAAGCTGACTTCCGGTGAGCTCCGTTTTGCATCGAACTGGGACGGCGCGTTCCAGGTGCTGGTCGGAGCATTTACCCAGAAAGAGGAACGCGACTTCCAGAGTGCTATTTTTACTGTCGATCCAACTACAGGCAAGGTTTCGAGCAGCTCAGCCACCGTGCTTGATCGTCGGGTCTACACAGAAATCGATGAAAAGGCGATGTTTGGCGAATTGACCTGGCAAGCCACCGACCGACTGGCATTCACTGGCGGTGTGCGTTGGTTCGACTTTGATCTGAATGAACAGGCTACGGCCGTGACCGGTTTCCCGGGAAGGCCTGGCGCTGGCCCTGGCAGACCACTCGCGTTTGGCGAGAGCGACAGCATTTACAAATTCAACGTCGCCTACGATTTCACCGATGACATGCTGGGCTACGCAACTTTCTCACAGGGCTTCCGCGCCGGTGGTACCAACGACCAAACGGCCGCTGCCATCGCTGGAATATTAATCCCGCCTGGTTTTGGATCGGACTCAGTCGACAATTACGAAATCGGCTTCAAAAGCACCCTTATGGACCGCCGCCTCGTCTTCAATGCCGCGGCGTTCTACATGGACTGGACCGATATTCAGGTAACACAGCGCGCCATCGCTCCAAGCGGTCTGCAGTTCGCCTATCGCGGCAATGGTGGCGCAGCGGTCGCCAAGGGTCTGGAGTTTGAGTTGACAGCCTATCCCACCGATGCCCTGCAACTGGGCGCGACATTTGGTTACACGGATGGTGAGCTGACCGAGAATCTGCCAGTACTCAGGGACGGTCTGGACGGCGACACGCTCCCGTATGTTCCGGAATACAGCGTCAGTCTGAACGGCCGTTACGAGTTTCCATTCCTGACCAGTAAAGGCGGCACAGGTTTTGTCAGTGGCGACCTTATGTTCCAGGGCGATCAGAGCAGCCGGCTGCGGCCCAACGATCCCACCTACCGTGAAATTGACAGCTACTCGCTCGTTAACCTGCGGATCGGAGTCGAAACCGACAGCGGCTGGTTGGCCATCGCCGGCATCGACAACGTGCTGGACGAGGACGAGACCACGGCCTACACCTTTAATGGCAACAGTCAGCCGAACGTGGGCTTCGTGCCACCTGGCGAAGTCCGCCCCTGGCCGAGAACCTTGTTCGTTTCCTTGCGGCGGTCGTTCTAGCATCTCGTTGGATCGAGCAGGTTTTTGAAAGGAGTTAGCGTCAGCGGCGCCATTCCAGAAGGCAGCATCGAAGTTGTTTCCGCCCAGGATCCCGGCGACATCCAGTTACGGCTGCTGAAAGACGATGAGCTCACGGTCATGTTCTACTATCACTTCCGCGCAATCGGATTGCGCGGAAGTGATTGCCGGTTTCGAATTATCAATGCCGGTGAAAGCGTGGCCAAACGTCTCGCTGGCCGCACTGACGATGAGCATTGCTGGAACACGCCCGGTGCAATGGCTTCCTACGATCTGACGGAATGGTTCCGGGTTCCTGGAACTTATGAAGACGGTGTGTACAACTTCTCGCATCGCCCGGAACATGACATCTGCTATTACGCGTCCTGGCCACCTTATGGTCTGGCCAGGATCCACCGTCTGGTTGCCAAAATACAAAGCTTCCCGCACGTTCGGGTATCCTGCCTGGGACGTACCGTCGACGGGCACGATCTTGATCTCATAACCCTGGGCACCTCCGGCCTGAACAAGCGGGCTTGCTGGATCATGGCGCGTCAGCATCCTTCAGAGTCGATGAGTAGCTTTTTCGTGGAGGGCTTCCTTGAGCGGATGCTGGAAACCTGGGACCCTGTCGTTGCAGCCTTGCTGGAAAAAGCAGTGTTTTACGTCGTTCCCAGCATGAATCCGGATGGTACTCAGCGGGCATACACCCGCAACAATGCCACAGGTCATAATCTGAACCGTGCCTGGCAGGAGCCAGACCCCAAGCAGACACCGGAGGTATTTCTGGTGCGACAGGCCATGGAAGAGAAGGGTGTCGACTTTTCCATCGACTGTCATGGCGACCGCGAACTGCGCTGCAATTTCCTGGGAGGTCCCTTGGAAATTCCTTCGAAATCGCCCCGCCTCGATGGCCTTTTCGATACCCTGAAGGACGCCTGGGCGAGCATCACCCCGGAATACGAACGTGGTCATCCCTATCCAGGGGGTCCTCCAGCCGAAGCTGACCTCAGCATGGCATGGAATTGGATCGCCGAGCGATTCAATTGCCTTTCAGTCCTGCTGGAACAGCCTTTCAAGGACACCACCTGGCGCACCGACCCGGTTTCTGGCTGGTCTCCGCAGCGTTCAACTGCTTTTGGTGGCACGCTTCCCAGCGTTCTTTATAAAATCATCGACCAGCTTCGATGAAATGAGCCAGGAGATTTCCATGGTCGCTAATCCGCGCATGGTCGCTGATAACGATGAAGTTCTAATTCAGCCTATTCAGCCTGCCTTCGGAGCGGAAATTTCCAATGTAGATCTGCGGCATCCTTTACCGCCTGCCACGTTCGACAAGATCCGCTCGGCGTTTATCAAGTACAAGGTGATTTTCTTTCGGGACCAAGACATCACGACGGAGAATCAAGTCGATTTCGCGCGGCTGTTTGGCGACATTCAGGAATACCCCGTATTCAGTTCTGCGGAAAATCCGGCGATACAGGGCCTGAAATCCAAGTATGCAAGAGCCGATATCTGGCACACCGATCTCGCCTGGCTGACACGGCCACCATTTGCCGCCGTCCTGCGTTCACGCGTCGTACCCGATGTCGGTGGCGATACCATGTGGGCCGATGGCGAACGGGCGTATGGGAATCTGCCGGACGATCTCAAGTCCAGGATCGATGAGCTCTATCTGGTTCACGATTCTTCGCGCATCGGGGCGCACTACCAAAGTGGAGAGGAGCGCGAAAGACGACTGACCCGTGTGAGGGAACTGCGCAAGGAATACCCCATGATTGCGCACCCGATAGCGCCAATCCATCCGGAAACAGGGCGAAGGTATTTGTTCGTCAATCCGGCCCTGGCGGAATCGATTGTCGGCCTGTCCAATGCTGAAAGCAGAGAACTGCTAGCCAGGCTACACCAGGAGATTCTACGCCCGGAAAACACCTTGAGGTTCCGCTGGTCGAAAAACGCCATCGGCATGTGGGACGAACGGCGCACTTTGCACTACGGCGTTTACGATTACGGGGATCAAGAGCGCGTCATGGAACGGGTCATCATTGCTGGCAGGGATATCCCGAGCTGGTGAGGGTGCAATTTCACGCAGTCGCTAAGTATGAAAGTCTGTCACACACGTTTTCGTACACGTTGTCGAACATACCTTGGCGATGACTCAAGAAACGCATCCTCCTATGTCCCAGCGGACCAAGCGTTCGCTGGCATTGTCCATTGTTGCCGCCGTCATTGAGGGTTATGACGCCACGGTATTCGCTGTTTATGCGGTAGTGATCGGAGCGAAGTTCTTCGCCACCGGTTCCGGCCCCAGTTCACTGCTTCTGGCCATGAGTGCTTTCGCTGCGGGCTATGTGACAAGGCCATTGGGAGCACTGTTGCTGGGAGCGCTGGCGGACAAGTTGGGACGTAAGCTGTCCGTAACTTTGATCGTGATCGTCATGTGCACGGCCACCGGTATGATTGGTTTGTTACCCACCTTTGAAACCATCGGTGTTGCTGCATCGGTTATCGTGGTATTGACCAGGATGCTGCACGGCTTGGCTGCCGGGGGCGCGACCGGTACCGGTACTCTTTACATAGCAGAGCTGGTTCCGGAACGAAATCGTGGGCTGTTTGTCAGCGCTAAGCAGAGTGCTTCAGTGGGTTCATTCCTGATCGCCATCCTGTGCGGCACGGTCATACTCACCGCTTCGGAAGCGCAGGCCAGCAACTGGGCCTGGAGAATTCCATTCCTGCTTGCGTTGCCATTCGGTCTGCTAGGCTTGTGGCTGCAACGTTTTGGCGAAGAGACCGCTGACTACGAGGCCAAGCGCGAGCAGATGAGGAACAGCAACCCGATCATGTTCGCGCTCAAAAGCTACAAGTACCGGGTTTTTCTCGGCACCTGGAGCGGGATATTGCACAACAGCTCGGCTCTGGTGATCTTCCTGTTCATGCCTGCCTATGCCATGTCGCAACTCGAGCTCACAATTGCCGACGTTACTATTGCCGGAATCGTCAGCGCTTTGCTAACCATCGCCGCCAATACCTACGGTGGCCATATCGCAGACCGGATCGGTTTCAAGCAGGCCATGCTCATTTCAGCAGCCCTGACATTGCTGGTGATCTATCCCTGTTTCATGTTCTTGACGACTACACCAAGCTTGGGAACGCTACTGCTGGCTCAGGCGACGCTGGGCGTCGTCAGCGCACCGTTCTGTTCGGTCAACCTTGCTTTCAAGGCGCAACTGTTTCCGCCTGAAGTCCGGGGAACCTGTCTGTCCGTGAACAACAGCCTCAGCACCTTGTTGTTCGTCGGCATGTCCTCGGTGCTCGTGACCTGGATGCTGGACAAGGGAATTTTACTGGCTCCAGCGCACTACCTGTCCGTTACCACTGCCTTGAGCATTCTGGGCCTGTTCTTGTACGCCAAGACATGCTGTACACCATTCGATCCAAATCAGGCTGAAAATGAAACCTGACAGGTCTTTTCAAGCACTGATGCTCGCTTGCGGACCGATCATTCTCCAACGGAACGAATTCCCGGCAGGTGGAACGGAAATCATCCCGGATGTAGCAAGTCTGGAGGCCATCCAGCTCAGTTGGCAAAGGCCACTCGAACCTTGACCAACCAAGCTAGCTACCAACTGGCGAATAGACACATTTGACGGTGAAACTTGATGCCCTCATGAAAATTAGAAATTGTGCAAATAACAATATAGAATTGTTTACGTTGTCTTTCTCGCAATCAAAGTAGCAACATGGTGAATGAAATTCCTCTGAAGTACCTCTACGAATCTGCACGGCAAGGAACCATGCGCGCAGCAAGCGAGGAACTTGATGTGGCAACTTCCTCCATCAGCCGGCAGATCACCAGCTTCGAGAAAGAACTCGGCATCTCACTAATCGAGAAAAATCGCCGAGGAATCAAACTCACTGAAGCGGGCCAATTGGCCTGCACGTTCTATCGCGAACGACAGGCTCATGATGAAGTTTTTCTATCGCGCATTGGTGAGTTGCGCAGTATACGCAGTGGCAAAATTGATCTCGCTGTGGGTGAAGCGTTTATCACGGACGAATTCAGCATGCTGCTGCAGCAGTTCATGCAGAACTATCCGGGTGTATTCGTCAGTGTAAAGGTGTCTGGCACCAACAGTTCGGTTGCACTGGTACGCGACGATGAGGCCCATTTCGGATTGATATTCGACACTCCCAGGGATCCGAAAGTGAAAGCGCGATCCAAGGTCTTGCAACCTCTTCATGTTACCGCGCACCCCGATCATGAAGTCTGCCGCAAGAAAGTCCTGACGCTCGAAGAACTCAATAAATTCAGTGTCGGTCTGCCTGAAGAGTCCTTTCGTATCCGCCAGATCATTCACCTCGCGGAACATGAACAGGGCATGTTCATCGAGCCCAGTCTGGTGACCAATTCAATGACCTTGCTGAAGGATTTTGCGAAGTACGGCAGAGGCCTCACGATCCTTCCCGACTTTCTGGCGCAACCGGAGCTTTCGCAAGGCAAATTGTGCGCCATTCCCACTGACAGCGCCGTTTTGAATTCCACTCATATCAGCCTGATTACGCGCGTGGGGCGTCAACTCTCTCCCAGCGCATACCAATTGCTGATTACTGTAGAGGGATATCTGAAAAAATCCTTTTCGAGCAATCATGAACCGTAATTTTTTATGCAACGGATGGCGTCCGGCCTGCCCAATGATGGAGAATCCAATGAGTTTGAATGCGAGATCTACTTTCCTGCTTTTCTGTGTTTTGTCGATATTCACCCTCCCTACGCTGATGGCTCAAGACAGCTCAAGCTATTACACCGTCAGCCATCCCGATGAGTTCGAGATCGACTGGGCGGGGTTTTACAACATCATGGATGCGCGAACGGCCGAAGTTAGAAAGACTTTTCCGCATCATCTTGATCTGGCCTACGGAACTGATCCGAAGCAAAAGCTCGACCTTTACTTGCCGCAAGGAGACGTCACATCTGCGCCTGTATTTCTGTTTCTGCACGGCGGCGGCTTTCGCGAGGGTGACCGGGCGCACTACGGCGCGGTGGCGGAGCCATTCGTGAAGCAGGGCATCATCACGGCAGTCGCCAGCTATCGCCTGACAGACGACGGCTTTCACTATCCTGATCAGCCCACCGACGCGAAAAATGCAGTCAAATGGCTTTACGAAAACGTTGGGCAATATGGTGGCGATGCTGAATCGCTTTACGTGGGTGGACACTCAGCCGGCGCCATTCTTTCGGCTGATATTGGCGTTGACCGGTCGTGGATGACCGAGGCCGGTATTCCCACTGCGGCATTGAAAGGAATTCTGCCGATCAGCGGACCTTACGACATCCGCGAGCGAGGAAGGCCCGGAGAGGTGTACGCTTACGCGCCGACGCCTGAGCTGCGCGAGCAGGCCAGTCCCATCCTGCACATCGTGGACCCCGCGCCGACCGCTGTGGTGGCCGTCGGATCGACCGAGGCCTACGTAGCATCGTCGCAGGAATTGGCCGATCAGTTGACTGCGGCGGGGGTTAACGTTCGCTTCCTGGTCCTGGATGGTGAGGATCACAAAGATACGGCGTTGTCGCTGGCAAATCCGGACAGCGAACTCTTCAAGAGCGCCCTGGAAATGATCAGAAAGTAGTGTCAACCCTGAGTTCGCGGCTGTTTTACATGTCACCCCTTCCTCCTGCAGAAGGGCTCTGAAGTGTTTATGTCTGCAGTCGCATTGCGGGCCTTAGTCGCGAGCTTAATCATCGCGAGCTCGACGGCATTAGCGCAGGAAGCATCAGGCCGCATCACTTTGGCGCTCGCGGGCGGCCGACTTATCGACGGCTACGGTGGCCCGCCTCTGGAAAATGCCGTCATCCTGATTGCGGGCGAGCGCATCGTCAGAGTGGGCCAAGAATCGCTAACTGAAGTCCCGCCCGGGACTCCGGTCATTGATACCAATGGCATGACCATAATGCCAGGTTTGTGGGAATCCCATGGGCATCTGTTTCACGTCGGAGAAGCCGATCCAGGCGCATTCCAGAACCGTTTCGCAGACCAGATTGACGCGATCATGGCGGCAGTTGCGAAAGTATCTGTGAACGCAGGTATCACCTCACTCAGGGATTTCTGTACCCACTGCGCCTCCACGGCGAAAGGATGGGACAGCCCGCTTCACGAACAGCAACGAGCTCTGCGGTCCCGAATACTCAACGGTGAGATTGCTGGTCCGCGAATCTATTTGTCTGGTCCGATTCTGAGCCAGGTGAAAAAGAGTGACGGGGGCGAAAACCGATTCACGATCCGCACAGAACGAGATGCGCGCGCAGCGGCCGATCGACTGGCACAGATGGGCGCCGACAACATCTTCGTCGGGGCAGAAATCTGGGATGTCGCACTATTGTCCGCTATCGTCGAGGCAGCTCACGGCGCCGGATTGGGGGTGGATGCGGAATCCCGCCACGTACGAGCAACGGACGTGCTGCTCCAGGCAGGAGTCGATCGTATCCACGTACTGTTTACCGCAGATGCTCTCGCCTTCAACAGCGAAGAGGAGCTGCGAGAACTCGTGCGTGGAGTAAAGCCGATAGCCAGCGGGCCATCTGCCAATATTCTGCGTGGACCCTGGTATCTCTCAACATTGCCGATGCGACAGGCTTATGTGCATGCCAATCACTTTCCCGAAGTGGTTGAGCATCCGAAGTTTCAGGAAATGTTCTCCCCGGAAGTCTATGAAAATCTGCGCAGTAACTGGGAACAATTGCATACCATCCCTTGGGGAGTAGGTGCAGAGGAACGTGTGAAAGTTGCGCAGCAAAAATTAGCCCGCTTCATTAAGGCGGGTGGGCGTGAGCAGCTCATCGCGGCGACCGATGTCGGTGCTCCGTTGAACTTCCACTCGCCGATTCCATTGCAGTTACGAAATTTCGTGGCGGCCGGATTGACGCCCATGGAAGCCATTCAGAGTGCAACCCTGCGCCCCGCGCAAATGCAGGGGGTTGCAGATCAACTGGGTACGGTTTCGGTTGGAAAACTGGCAGATATCATCGTGGTAGACGGCGATCCCTTGCAAAGCATTGCGCTACTGGAGCACCGCGTTGTCCATGTCGTGATGAACGGGCGCCAGGTGAAATAAATAGTTTCAACCATCAATTACTTTTCGTAACCTCAGGTTCAACAGAAAAGACCATTCCATCCTCAGCCAGAACGAAAGGCCCATCAAACTCCTTCTTGACGCTGTGTATGAACTCGGACCAGATGGGCAGCCCTGCTGCTTTTCCGGTGTAGAGCTTCATCATGTCCATCATGGCAGCCGATCCGGTGAGTGGATTCACGTGGTAAGCAATTAATAACTTCACACCTGCTTCGGTGGCGATCTTGCCGAGTTCGGCGGGAGCAGTGTGGCCGGTTTGCGGGCGTTTTTTCGTCGGGTCTTGAAACTCTTTGCTGGCGAATTTTCCGCCGCTCAGCATTCCTGGATCCGGCTTGGTCATTTCGTGCAGCAGGATATCGGCATTCTGCGCCAGAACAGTAACTTCCTTCGAAGGGCCAGTATCGCCACTGATCACGATGGATCCATGACGTGAATCTACCCGGTACGCCAGACTCATGTGGTCTGGATAGGGATAGTGTGGTGTTTCGACCGCAGTAACGGTGAAGTTCTCGGTTTTGAGAACCAGGCCAGCGCGTACATCTTTCACCTCGAACGGTGGCTCCATTTTCGGCCGGACTTCCTGGTCGGGCGGCCAATTCTCAACGATGTACTGCACAAACTTGTAATCCGCTTTGTGCATGCCGTGAAGAGCACCTTCATGCATTTCCACGGTTCCCGGCGGTCCGAATACCGGCATGACTTCCTGGCGCCCGGCTATCCAGGTGGAGTAAATGAAATAGTCGTAGGACGCGATGTGGTCGAAATGATGATGTGTGATAAATGTATAGTCCACGTTCACCGGGTTGATACCGGCCCGGATCATGTTTTCCATGACGCCACGTCCGGAATCGAACAGCAGGATTTTTCCATCCACAGTAACCACCGCGCTGGCACCCGCACGTTCCGGGTCCGGCATAGCAGAGCCCGAACCGGTGATCAGCAGGTGCATGCCTTCGGCAAACTTTCCTTCCAGTTGCTCGGCATGCAGCGAGTTACACCAGCCCAATGTGGCCGCGAGCATGAGGCCGGTTGAAATTGTGCTCAAACGAGCATTAATTAAAGCTTTCATGATCGCCATCCTGTTCGCCGATACGGAAACCTTAGTTTATCGTGGCACATCGCGAGTTCAATACAAAACGCGAGGGTGTTTATTGCACTAAGCGCAACGCGCCGGCGCAAACCCTGTGATTGCCAGGACCGTGAGCTGATGTAATCTGGTCTTATATTGCTGAATGAGGAACAAACTCGATGAAATGGCCGATGAAACTACAGGTTCTGGCTACCGCCTTGTTTTTACTTTGCGTCACGGTACCTGCTGCCAGCAAGGCACAGGAAAACCAGGCAAACCGTGAAACCGCAGTAAATGAACCTATTGATCTCGCGATAGTCGGTGGCATGCTCATTGACGGCTTTGGGGGGATGCCGCTGCAAAACTCGGTAGTCCTGGTCAGCAACAACCGAATCGTGGCAGTGGGGCAGGTAGGAATTCTCGCTGTTCCATCCACCGCGGAAGTGATCGACAGCAACGGCAAGACAGTGATGCCAGGATTGTGGGAATCCCACGGTCACCTGTTTCACGTGGCGGAAGGAGACCCGGACAGGTTTCCAACGGAATTCCTTTCCCGTGCACCGGACGTCATGGCGGCAGTGGCGAAAATCAGCCTGTTGTCGGGAATCACAACGTTTCGCGACACCGGCGGTCCGGTCGAGCAACAACTTGAACTGAAGAAGCAGATCGAGTCTGGCGCCGTAATGGGGCCGCGCCTGTTCCTCGCCGGTCCGATTCTCCGGCAAAGTACCCCGGGTAAAACCTCGGGCGACACAGAGTACCTTGTCAATTCCGTCGAAACGGCACGTGGCTCGACGCAAAAAGTTATTGCACTCGGAGTTGACCAGATCAAGGTCTACGGATTCTGGGACAGGGATATTCTGGAAGCCGTCACACAGACGGCGCACGATGCAGGATTAGGCGTCGATGCGGACGTCCGCCACATCAATGCTTACAAGACCGCTATCGAAGCTGGCGTCGACCGGCTACATCACGTCTTTACTGCCGATGCATTGTCCAATTACAGCGACGACGATATCCGGCTGATGATCAGAGGCGCACGACCCACAGCGACGGGGCCTAGCGCCAACATCCTGCGCGGGCCTTACATTCTCCCGACGATCGAGATGCGGAACGCCTACGTGCGCATGCTGGGCTTCCCCGAGAGCCTCGACCACCCCCGTTTTGCAGCACAATATCCTGCTGATATTTATGAACATCTCCGCAAGACTTGGGAAAACCCCTCTTCCATACCCTGGGGTGTGGGTGCGCCTGAGCGAATCAAGGTAGCCAAGCGCAAGTTGAAAGCCTTCATCGAAGCGGGAGGCCGTGACCAACTGGTGGCGGGCACAGATGCCGGGGCTCCATTCAACTTTCATAGCCCCTTGACCAGGGAAATGGAGAATCTGCACGAGGCCGGGTTGACAGCGATGGAAACCATCCAGAGCGCAACCCTGCGACCTGCTCAGATGCAAGGTGTAGAGCGTGATCTCGGCACCGTGTCCAAAGGCAAGTTTGCCGACATGATCATTGTCGATGGCGATCCTTTGCAGGATATTACCTTGCTCCAGCACAAGATCGTCACGGTGATCAAAGATGGAAAGGTATACCCCGTCGATTAATGATGCAGGAGGCAGCCATGCTGCCGATTCAGTCGCGAGCATGGCTCGCTCGCACTATTAGCGTAGACTGAAACTTCGAGTAATTTGGCCCTGTTTGTACTATTGAAGGAAGACATGACACGTGTGTAGAAAGGGGAGAAGGTGAACCCGCAAAGCGGGCACGAAGCTGGCTTGGGCCATGCCGAGACTATCGGGTCGAGTTGATGACCAATCAAACTCAAGACAATGCAGTCAGCCGATCTCAGCCAGAGTTCCTGGTGTAACGTTACATGGTAAGTAACAACCAATAAATTCTTTCGGGAAAACTGTCGTTTTGGCGATTGTTTGTTTTTGGCTATAACCTTAGCGTTACAGAATGCTCAAGCTGCAATTCTGAATAATCCGAATTTGGGTGGTCCGCAAACATGTGGATACAGCTCCCATGTGTCCGCCTATACGACATCATGCTGTCTTTTGCTTCAGGCTTCGTTTGGCAACTACACCCACTGCTCGCAATCAATCTCCGATGGGGAATAAATTTCCCCATCGGAGTAATACCGATTCTTAATCAAATGTGTAGCGCAGACCGACCGTAAAGCGTCGTGGGGTACCACGATTGATGTTAAACCCGGGATGAGCTGCGATGGGCGTGTGAAAATAGTCTTCGTCAAAGATATTTTCGATGTTTGAATAAAGCTGGAACCCTTCCAGCACTCCCTTAAAGCCATCGTAAGACGCATAAAGGTCCATTCGTGCAAATGCATCCGTTACCAGGCTTCCGAACCTGGGCTGACGATTCAGACCATTGACAAATTCCCGGTCCCCGACATAGGAGATATTGGTGCCTAAAATCAGCCCCGTTGCAGGACCTTCGAGGAATTGATAAGAGGTCGTAAAGGCCGCTGAGTGCTCTGGTACGCCCTGGATCTGCGCAGTAAAGGCAAAGTTTGGATCAGAAATCTCGCTATCCATGTATGTGTAGTTTGCCGAGACGTTCCAGCCAGGCAAGATTTGCCCAACCACTTCCGTTTCCAGACCCTTGGTCGCCTGCAGGCCTTCGAGCGTTGAGCCGGAAGTTGCGAATCCACCTAAATAGGATGACGAGACCGGCACATTTTGGATATCCGAGTCAAACCAGGCGATGCTGCCGCCCATTTGGCCGTCCAGCATCTCGAACTTAAAGCCTACCTCCCATTGCTCCATTTCCTGCGGCTTGGAAATCAAATTTCCGCTGTTATCGAATAAGGCGCCATTGGATCTGAATCCGTTGCTGTAACTGAAGTACAGCTTTCCGTCCGTCAACACGCCCGGGTTGCGGATAACATCGTAAGTTATGCCCAAACGCGGCACCGTCTTGGTAAAACTGTACGGGGTGACAATCGGCGCAGGCAAAGGATTGTTACCGAACCTACGTACTGTTCCCAGACTATCTTCCTTCTGCGTGAGCACGCCAAGCAGTATCTGCAAGTGTTCAGTGGGATGCGCTACCACCTGTACACTGCCTGTGTAGGTCGTTGCTATTGAGTGAATGAGCCGGGTTACCGGCAGGGTGGAGCGGTCGGGCAGTGCCCAGGGTGTACCATTGGATAAAACCCCCAAACCGCCCTGGTAAATATTGATTTTGCCGATATAAATTGACCTCAGTCGCTTTAACTCCGTTGGGTCCAGCGAATCGTTATATTCAAATGCTGCATGAAACTCCCATGGCTTGTTGAACAGTTCAAAATCGCCTGTCAGGCTCATGTTGAACGACAGTTCCGAACCGGCGGCATCCTCATCGTAGGTGTATTGATAAACCTCATCATCTCCGAGCGCGTAGGCACCGGCAGGGCCAAACGGATAGAAGTAACTGATCTGCTGGTCGTATTTGGAGTAGCTGAGTCGCGATTTGAAGTCCCAATCGTTGCTTAATTGATGATTCAATTCCCCAATGAAAAATTTGTAGTCGGTATCAAGCATTGAATGCCTTGGGTCACTGAAATACCAACGTTCGGGCGGAACCTCATAGATTAATGCCGGTTTGCGGCAGTCCCGCGAGGTACAACCAGGGTCCGGTAACATGCGGATAAACCCACCCTCGAACGGGTCTTCACTTACTTTCGACTTGTAGCCGGTCAATTTAACCTGAGTATTGTCGGAGAAATCATAGGAAAGTGCTGCCATGACCGTTCCGTAATCGTTGTCCCTTCTCGGTTGGACATCCACCCAGGAACCTGAATTCTCAAATACGCCAACAACCCGGCCTTTAAGGCGACCATCGGTAGAAGGAAATGCTCCGGTCACATCGGCTGTATACCGCTTCATATCAAAGTCACCGACTTCAATACCAAATGTAGCCGCAAATTCCTCTTGCGGCGCCTTCAACAACTGGTTGATTTCTCCACCGAAATTACTCGAGACACCATACAGTGCAGTTGCAGGGCCGCGAACGACTTCGATGCGCTCGACCATATAACTTTCAACCGAGCGAAAGGTACGCATTGCCGTGCCGTTTACCCTGTGATTGGCAGACGTGTTGCCGCGTATCAATACGCGATCCCGGCCGTAGCCACGACCAGAATCTACAACACCTGGCATCAAGGTCACCGCATCATAAATCGATCTTGAGCCAGCGACTTCCAGCATTTCCGTAGTCAGGATCGAAATCGCCTGCGGCGTGTCGATTAGCTTCATGTTCAGGCCGGTGGCACTTGACTGATCATCCGGCCGGTACTTCCTGGCTTTAGCTGTGACTAGAACCTCTTCGAGATCATTTTGATTTGAATCCGATTTTGAGGCGGCATTGGTGTCAGCCTGGGCCAGTAGCAAAGGCTGTTTATCTTCTAAGGCCCTATTGTCGTCAGTCGCCGCGCTGGCATTGCCAATTGAAAAAAGCGCGGTGCTCGCCAGCAGTGTCTTGATAAGCCTGCTGCTTGTTGATTTACTACTGACCTCATGATCAGCGTCATTTTTTTTGACAGCATCAACCAGATTTTTTGACATGTTCATCGTCCCCGGTAACAGTGGATAGGCTGACAGAAATTACCTCATTGAGAATGCTTGCTTTAACGTTACACTTGTTCGATACTAATCTTTATGACAATCCATGTCAATATGAATGCTGAGATTTGAATGACCAAAAGTGAAGGAACATAACCATTGATTACTGGGCACGTTTCAAACCCTGCGTTTTTGTATTGGCATGATCTGACGGCACCGCAGATTCAAAGCCTTGCTCCCGAGGCTGTTGTGATCATTCCCTTGGGAGCAACAGAACAGCATGGGCCTCATCTGTGCACGGGAACAGATACCATTATCAGCGAAGCCATTTTGCGCGAGTTGCACAAGCAGCCGCCCGACTCCGGTATCTATTTGCAACTTCCCACCCAGGCAGTGGGTGCAAGCGATCACCATATTTCTTTTGGCGGAACATTGAGTATTCCGCCGCTGCTTTTCAGCCAACTGTTAATCGCTCAAGTACGCTGTCTTGTAAGTCAGGGCCATCGTCGAATTGTGCTGTTCAATGCCCACGGAGGCAATATCGCTCCGATGCAAACTGCGCTGGCTGAGCTGGCGGTTGAGCTCAATGAAATTAAAGTAATTGCCGGCTGCTTGTCTTACTGGCAGTTGGCCAGAGAAAGCTGGGAACAAATCCCGGAATTTTCTGGCCGATCACTGACTCATGCATGCGAATTTGAGACTTCCATGATTTACGCCGCAAGGCCAGATCTGATCAGGAATCCGACACCACAGAAAAAGGAATGGAACGACACGGTTGAGGCGCGCTGTTCACTGGCCTTGCCATTTTCGGCCATGACTGAAGATGGGTCATTCGGAGACCCGGGATCTGCCGATGCTGCCCTCGGCAGTCAGCTTATTAATACTTCGAGTGATGCATTCAGATCGTTTCTCGTTGACTTCTCGACATATGACCCATTTCGCATGACCCCTTGCGCCGCGAACTCAGACAGTTGAATGACTGGTTACGCCAATCGTACAAAGTCTGTGCATCTGCTGAGTTTTGTTGGCAAGGATCATTTCGTTGCAGTTCGACCTATTGCGTCACTATCGAACAAAATCATGCGATGGACTGCATGACCGCGCTGAGCTGCTAGAAATGGCACGCGTCGAATTACGAAACATAGTCAAATACTATGATGACACCAAAGTCATTCATGGCAACAATCTGGACATTCCCGATGGAGAACTCATTGCCCTAGTCGGCCCCTCCGGTTGCGGTAAGTCAACCCTGTTAAGAATGATCGCAGGTCTGGAAGAAGTCAGTTCCGGCGAAATCCTGATAGATGGAATCGTTGTAAATGAGTTGGCCCCCAAGGACAGAGATGTAGCCATGATATTCCAGGACTACGCGCTCTATCCGCATTTCACTGTTTATCAGAATTTGGCATTCTGTCTCAAAATGCGGAAAGTTCCAGCCGACCAGATCTCACAGCAAGTAAAAGCTGCCGCAGACATTCTGAACATCAGCGATTTGCTTGATCGCAAGCCGAGACAACTTTCTGGCGGCCAGCGTCAGCGCGTCGCGATGGGGCGCGCTATTGTACGGAATCCAAACGTGTTTCTATTTGACGAACCATTGTCAAATCTGGATGCTCAATTGCGGACGCAGATGCGAGTTGAGATCAAAAAGCTTCATCAAGCCTTGGCGGCTACCATTATTTATGTAACACATGATCAGATTGAAGCAATGACGCTTGCCGATCGAATTGTCATTTTGCGCGACGGCAGGATCATTCAGACGGATACACCCTATGAGGTATACAACCATCCAAATTCCATGTTCGTGGCTGGCTTTATCGGTGCACCAACAATGAATTTCTTACCTTGCACGCTGGTTGAGGAACATGGTCGGCTGATGGTGCGGGTAAGCGATCAAATTGAAGTCTCCGTTCCAACTGAAAAAGCCCGTCGCTATGAGGGGGTGGTTGGTCATGAATTGATTCTCGGCCTCCGCCCTGAATCATTCTCGCTGGCAGGCAATTCCGAAATCGTGAATGAAAATCAAACCTACCTTGCAACCATCAGCATGGTAGAGCCTCTAGGCTCCGATACTCTTTTTTCATTTGAAATTGAAAGCGCGCAGGTCATCGCGCGACTTCCACCTTTGGCCAATAAGAAGCCGGGTGATGTCCTTGAACTGAGCATTAATGTGGCAAACATGCACCTATTTGACCCCGTGACGGAGTTAGCGATATGAGCCCCCTAAATATTCCCAAATCGGAACTGGGCAAGCATTCACCTATTCCCGTTACAGTGCTGCAGGATTCTGATGAGGTTGTCACCAAATTCGCCTCAGATTTTCTCCACGATTACCAGACCGCAAAGGACAAGGGGCGCGACAAGGTGGTCTTCATTCTCCCGGTGGGTCCTGTAGGGCAATACGACATTGTCGCTGAAACGTGTAACGCAAAGCGCATCAGTCTGTCCGACCTGGTGATCATCAACATGGACGAATATCTGACTCCGGACGGCAGTGAGTGGATATCCATGGAGGACCCACTGAGTTTTAGGCGGCACATGGAGGACCATTTCTATCGCAAGCTGGACCCAGAGCTTTCTCCCCGGCTGGAACATCGCGTTTTTCCACATCCAACGAGAACTGAAGAGGTACAAGCGCTTATTGATCGGTGGGGTGGAGTGGACGTCAGTTACTGTGGTGTCGGAATCAATGGCCATCTTGCATTCAACGACCCGCCGGAACCCGGCGAAGACATTTCCACAGATGCATTCAGACAGTTACCTACGCGGGTCGTGAAGCTCACGCGCGAAACTCGTTTGATCAATTCGGTGACTGCGGCGCGTGGAAATATCGATCGAATTCCGCCCCTGGCCATCACCGTGGGTATGAAGGAGGTGCTGGAGAGTCGCAAAGTGCGGGTATACATGAACCGGGTCTGGCAATGCGCCATTGTTCGAAAAATTCTGTACGGACCGGTTGGCGTGGCGGTACCGGCTTCTCTACTCAGAGAACATGGGGACGTCCGCTTTGTCGTAGCTGACTTTGTCACGGATCTGCCGGAGCCAGCGCTCAAATAGGCGCCTTCATCAAAGATTCTTGATTAGGATGCAAAACCCAATGCCATTTCGCGCGTCAGCCGCCTTCACGGTTATCGCAGCGCTGATTTCTACGCTTTTGGCCCTGTCTGGATGCAGCAACGAATCTGAGCCAGTGCAAAACAAAATAGTCGTTCTGACTTTCAATATGCCGCATTACAAGGATGGGTTTAGTCGGTGGGTTGCGGAATTTCACAAGCTTCACCCGGACATCGAAGTGGAGCAAATCGACAGAAAAGGAAGCAACTGGGGGGCCTTTTATCACACACAGGTAATTTCCGGAACGGCACCGGACATTATCGATACGCAGGGTGGTGCCTGGTTGCAGTATGCTTCGCAGGGCGGGTTGCTGGACTTAACACCATTTTTAGAAAAAGATGCGGAATTTACCGCCAACTTTTACCCCGAATTGCTGCAATCCTGGATTTATGAAGGCCAAAACTACGGGATCCCGTTGTACTTCACCAAAACGCTGCTGTTTTACAACAAGCTTATGTTTCAGGAAGCGGGCATTACCAGCCCTCCGAATTCCTTCGACCAGTTAATGGAATACGCCTACAAGATGACCAAAGGTGAAAAGTCGGGCTTCATGACGCTCAACTTTGACTGGCTGTACTGGTCGCTTTTTGCCATGAACGGAATCGACCTGGTGACCCCCGACTTGAGACATGCAGCGTTCAACACACCCAAAGCTATTGCCCTGATCGAGCGCTTGGCCAAGGCAACAAAGGACGGTGCCATCAGCAATATAAGTTGGACGGGCCGCTGGGTGGAGCCCAACAGTATGTTTGCCGCTGGCCAGATCGGTATGTTGCAGGCTCACTCCACTGCCTTGTTGTGGATGTTGAGCAATACATCCTGGATCAACGAAAATACCATTGGCTTCGCTCAGATGCCCGGTAACTGGTCGACACCAAATGCACACGCACTGCATATTTCAGCCGACAGCAAGTACCCGCAAGCTGCCTGGGATTTCATCAAAATCGCAACCTCAGGTGAAGGAGCCTACTCGCTCGGAATCAGCCTGAACAATCTGACCGGCGACAGATTTGTCAACGAGAAAATCCTCGACTATTTCAGCCAGACCAAGCCGATTGTCGTCCCGCTTCTGAGAACCCAGCAGGAACACCTGAATACGCTGGTGGGCAACTGGCCGTTGGCTAACGACGCGGAGATCAAGGAGGCGCTTTATCCGGAATTACAGAGTGCCTTGCTCAATCACAAGAGCGCAGCCGATGCGCTCAGCAGGGCGGAAAAGAAGGTCAATCACATCCTCAGTCGCGATGATCGTACGGCCCAATCACAGTCTTCAGTGAGCGGAGGGCAATGACAGTGAAGTTTGGAATCGGCAACAAACGCCTGCGTGAAAGTACGCTGATATGGTTTCTGTTGTTTCCCTCTCTGGCTGTTTTTCTGCTATACCGAATTCTTCCCCTGGCCTGGAATGGCGTTCTGTCCTTGCAATTCTGGTCCATGTACAAGCCCCCACGATTTGCCGGCTTGTATCACTATAAAGAGTTGTTTCTGTACGATGATGTGTTCCGGCAAAGCCTTTGGAACACCTTGTTGTTCATGGTCGGCTCTCCGATCGGCATCGCCCTCGGGCTGATGATTGCTTTACTGGTGAACAGGCCCATTTTCGGGCGCAACATTTATCGAACCATCATTTTTATGTCTTTTCCTGTCATGACAGTGGCCACTGGCGTCATCTGGCTCTGGCTTTTCAGCGAAAAAACAGGATTGATCAACTATTTCCTGATGTACATCGGCCTCATCGATCACAGCCAGCCCTTCCTGGAAGATTTTAACCTGGCACTACCTTCGATTGTCCTGGTTTCGATCTGGCAAGTCGTTGGCTTGTACATGATCATTATATTGACGGGATTACAGAATATTCCTCCCAGCATTTACCAGGCAGCGAAGATCGACGGAGCAAACTCATGGCAACAATTCTGGCTGATCACATTTCCACTTCTCCGCCCTTCGATTTTCCTTTGTCTCATCATCGGAATCATCAACTCATTCAACGCTTTTGACCTTGTCTATGTCATGACCGGTGGTGGCCCGGGTCACGCAACGGAATTACTCATAACTTACATCTACAAGACTGCGTTCACTTTGGCGCGGTTTGACTACGCGGCGGCAATTACCGTCATCAATTTCAGCCTTTTCCTTGCCTTAACCTGGCTTGTCAATCGAATGTCCGGCGGAAATGCCGGGGCAGTCGAAACCAACTGATCGAGGACGAGATGCGACGTCATTCGCTTTGGGCGACCCACCTGTTACTCAGCACCACCTGCCTGGTGATGTTGGTGCCGTTTTATTGGTTGCTGAAAACCAGCCTGACCGGTGAGAACCTGTTTTCCTATCCTCCAGCTCTGCTGCCCGATAATCCCCATATCTTCTATTACGTTGACGCTTGGTATTCGATCCCTTTTGTACGTTATTTGCTCAATAGTGTTGTGGTTTCAGCCATCGTCATCGTCGCCAATATCATTTTTAACGCCATGGCGGGGTATGCACTGACTATGGACTTTAAAGGCAAGCGGGTTGTAATTCTTCTGCTGCTCAGTTGCATGATGGTGCCGTATCAGGCGACTGTCGTGCCGGCGTATCTGCTCACCAAAGAATTGGGGCTTTTGAATTCGCACCTCGGCATGGCACTTCCTTTAATGTCCACCATCGTCTGCATTTTCATGTTCAAGGCCAGCTTTGCCGCAGTGCCCAGATCCCTGATAGATTCGGCGCGAATTGACGGGGTGCCGGAGTGGCAAATCATTTTTCGCATCATGCTGCCACTTTCACAGTCCGCGATTGCAACCAATGTGGTTCTCGCGTTCACCTGGTCATGGAACAGCTTTCTCTGGCCATTGATCATCCTCCGCGACGATAACATGCAAACGCTGCCCCTGGGACTGGCGAATTTCCTGTCTGTTGTTGAAGACACCTCCGGCGCGTTGTACGCGTTCTGCATCATGGTGTTGATTCCGGGCCTCGTTATCTTCCTGCTGGCACAAAAACAATTCATACAAGGCTTGACTACCGGGGCCACGAAAGGCTGATGTTGCATTCGGCACTCTACACCCTGTTTTGCAATCGCTTTGCCATCACTTTCGGCGTCTTTCTGATTATCACGGCCGGCTGGAACACCATTGTTTCATTCAATGACGACGGAATCATCAAGGGCCGGGTCGTGGCGGCCGACGGTAAACCCGTTGGTGGGGCGACGGTCACACTGTTAAACAAGGAGCTTCTCGTCACCGTGTTGGGCAGCAGGGCCATGACCAATGAGCAGGGACAATTTACTTTCACCCATCACAACTCACATCATATTTGGCTGCAGGCGGCGAAAGATGGGATGGGAGAAACACCGCGGGTGGAATTTCGCATGTATTTCAAGGGCCAGAATCTCAACATCGAAACACCGCTGAGCTTCGCTGAAAATGATACGAAAGGACAATAGAGCAGCATGAAGAATTATTCGCAAGTAAGACATCTGGCGCGATCATTGGGTCTGGCTGACGATGCACGGATCGTCATCGCACATATTGACGATGTCGGCATGTGCCACGGAGCAAACAAGGCATTTTTCGATTTGGCAAACCATGGATTCATTACCTGCGGATCGGTAATGGTCCCGTGTCCCTGGTTTCGCGAACTCGCCCTGCAATGCCAGTCGGATCCGACACTGGATATGGGTGTACATCTGACCTTGACCAGCGAGTGGTCGGGCTACCGGTGGCGACCATTATCAACGACATCGAGGCATTCAGGGCTGATCGATGATGACGGCTACATGTGGCGGAACGTGAAGTTGCTGCGCGACCACCTCGTTCCCGAAGCAGCAGAGAGTGAAATGCGAGCACAGATCGATACCGCGATTGCAGCCGGAGTGGACATGACCCACATCGATGCGCACATGGGTGCGGCCTTGATGCCGGAGCTGATGGAGATTTACTTGAAACTCGCGCAGGAATATCGTTTGCCCGCTGTTTTACCGCGAGTTATGGAGCAGTACTTGTCCGCGCTTAACAATACGGGAGAAATTGATGCAAGGCTCTATGATCCGATACTCGAGGAACTGTGTTCACGGAACATGCCCGTGCTCGATTTTTTCAGCCAAACCCTCGGGGTTAGTGCTGAACAGTGCGAAAGCGCTTATAAGGACCTGATCCAGTCGGTCCCTGTCGGGCTGAGTTTTCTGGCATTTCATTGCAATGCACCGGGCGACATCGAGACCATCATTCCGCCCCGTGCGCACTGGCGTACCGATGAGTATGCGCTGTTTGGAAGTGCTAACTTCCTGGACTGGTTGCGCGCACAGAACCTCCATCTCGTGGGGTTCCGGAAGATTCGAGACTGGTATCGTGCTTTACCCGTATCGACCTAGCCCCATTCCGTAATTGATAGAGGAGCAAAGTAATGTCTGCGGCTCAATTCGAAAACAAGGTCTGGGAGAGCTTGTGCAATTTTGTCGTCCCATATTGGCTGGTAGCAGTTTGGCTATGTACATGTATTGCCACTGAAGCTTTAGCAGCAACATCTGCACAAAAACCCAATATTGTGATCATATTAGCCGACGACTTGGGTTATGGCGATCTGGGCTCGTTCGGCCATCCTACAATCAAGACACCACAACTCGACCAGATTGCAACGGAAGGATTGAAGTGGACGAATTTCTATGTGGCATCTCCGAGTTGCTCGGCAAGTCGTGCTGCACTGATGAGCGGTAGACTACCGGCCCGCAACGGCACAGCGCCCACCGACCCTGCAAGATGGACATTCAACACGAACTCTTTGGGCGGATTGCCGCCGGAAGAATACACCATCGCGGAACTTCTTAAGGACAATGGTTACGCCACTGCCGCCATTGGCAAGTGGCACCTTGGTCATCTGCCAAAATTCCTGCCAACGAACCAGGGCTTCGATTACTACTTTGGCATTCCTTTCAGCAACGATATGGCCCCGACCCTGTATCGTTCACGCGAGGTATTGCCCGAACATGTCGACATGTTCGAGCACCCACAGGCCAAGCATTGGAATGTACCGCTGATGCGCAACGAGGAAATCATTCAGCAACCGGCGGATCAAGAGACAATCACCCGCCAATACACTGAAGAAGCGGTGCGATTTATCAAAAATAACCGGAGCAAACCATTTTTTCTCTACCTTGCCCACAATATGCCTCATGTGCCCGTGTTTGCATCACCGGCATTCAGGGGCAAAAGCCTTCGCGGCATTTACGGTGATGCCGTGGAGGAACTGGACTGGAGTGTCGGTCAAGTCATCGATGCTTTGAAAAAAAGCGGCATTGCGGAGAATACCCTGGTGATCTTCACATCCGACAATGGTCCGTGGATGGTTATGAATCAATATGGTGGATCGGCAGGTATGTTGCGTGGCGCCAAAGGCACGACCTGGGAGGGCGGCATGCGCGAACCGACTATCTTCTGGTGGCCCGGCAAGGTTAAATCAGAAGTCGTGACCGAAATGGGATCGACTCTGGACTTGCTGCCGACCTTTGCCGCACTAATTGGAGCCAGCCTTCCCAAAGATCGCGTACTGGACGGCTACGATCTTTCAGCCGTGCTTCTGAAAAACGCCAAGGGCCCTCGGCAGGTTATGTTCTACTATCGATTCCAAGAAGTCGTCGGTATTAGGCACGGTCGCTACAAGCTACATTTCAAAACCTCAGACCCACTATCCCCGTCGGATGCACCGGTAGTTCACGAACCGCCACTGCTCTTTGACCTCCTGGTCGACCCTTCCGAGCAATACGATGTGGCGGACCAACATCCGGAGATCGTGAATGAATTGATAAAGATCCGGGATGAACATGTAGCTTCATTCACACCGCCGCCGTCACAATTGGACCTGGTTACCAACAACTGACCACTAGAGTGTAGCGGTCAGCCTCCGGGGCATGAATGCCAGTCAGTGCTAGAACGCAGAATAACGGTGCCGGAAGGTCGAGTCTGCTGGTGAAAAACTCATCCCTTTTCGGTTGAAACAATCATGCATGTGCCATGGCAGGGCTTTGCTGTCGGTCAGGTGATTCAGGGTCTTCATGTAGGTCACGGCTTCATCCCTCAGGATCGTGCGGACCCGATCTATATCAGGAAAATGCTGAAAAGCATTCCACCAAATGGCCCGCCCAGCGAGATATCCTGACGCACCTGCCTCATATGCATGGCCCATAATTTTCAGGAATTCCTCTTTGCCGGCGCCGGCCGAGAGCATGACCCACGGTCGCCCGGCAGCAGCACCAACCGCATCAAAAATTTGCTGAGCCTGTCTCCACTCGCCCCTGCCCACGCCGGGCACATGTTCAACTGGCATGGGACTTTCGAGCTTGAATACATCAACACCAAATTTATCATCTGCGAACGTCCGCACGCTAGCAACAACCCAATCAGGTTTTCTCAATTTGAGTTCAGCGGCCTTTCCTTCATCCTTTAATAGCGGATAAACCAACAACTCAAAAACAAAGGCTACATCGTATTTTGCACAGGCTTCGCCCACGCGCTGGGTAAAGTCCTGCTGTTTGCGGCACAATTCCGGCTCTGCATCGGGACGGTACCAGCAAAGAAGCTTTACTCCGTCTCCACCGACCCGTTTAATCTTTTCCACGGACCAATCATCGATTTCCGCCGACAGACGACCTTCTGCCGTCTCGATGAAGTTTGAATCCTCCAGTGTCAGTATCAGGCCCTTGGCGGGATTGTAAACAGACACGCCGCCTGGATAAGCATAGTGCGGGTCCAGTAACATAGCCGAAGATTCGTTTTGCAATTCCTCGATGAACAGACGCTTGATTCCGGCTACGTCCGTCCACGGCGCTTCATCGGTTTTGCGTTGTTCTTTTATAAAGTTCTTGATGGGCGGCCGCTGATCGACGGCCGTCATTTTGAATCGCCCGTTTGCGTCTGCCATGCGGCGCATGCTCCAAACTTTTCCAGCAGATAGTTCCATTTCCCAAACCTGTTCCGTCAATGATGTAAAAGAAAATGTTCGACCTCATCCCTCGTGGGTGCGCCTGAACGCCCGCCGGATCGGGTGACCTTGATGGCAGCCGCCGCAGAGGCAAATCGGATGGCATCCGGCGCCGGCTGGCCTTCGGCCAGTGCACAGGCAAAACATCCATGCCAGATGTCACCGGCCCCCAAGGTGTCAATGGCCTCGACCGCGAAAGAAGGGAATTGCTCGACGCGTCCTTTTTCGGTGTACATAACGCCGTCCTTTCCCAAAGTGACGCAACACCAAATACCGAGTTCCGCCGACAATTCGCTCAAGGCCCTGTCGAACACCCGATGGCCCGCAAATTCTGCCAGCCCTTCCGCGGAAAAGGCAGCATGCGTCGCTGCGCCTAGCGTCTTTCGGTCAAGCCGCCCCAGTTGATCCGCATCCAGTACAGCAGGCAAGCAGGCCTCTTTGGCCTGAGCAAGCAATGACACTGCCGCCTGTGGCCAGCGGCTGTCAGCAAGTACGGCATCCACTTTCTGCGGTAGCATGCCATCCAGCCATCCAGCATCTTCCGGCAGTGCAGGATCCAGGTAATTGACGATCATTCTCTCGCCTTCCTGATTAACCATGACGGCGGATAGCGATGATTGGCAATTCTCAAAACGCCGTATGAAACGAGTGTCAACGCCGGACGAACTCAAATCGTCCAGGATCAGGTCACCGATCGTATCCTGCCCCAGACGGCTGACCAAAATTGCCTTTGCTCCCAAACGCGCAATCGCAACCGCTGCGGAAGCGGCTGGCCCGCCGCCGACACTTTTCAAACTTGAAGCAGCATGCTTTTCGGCACGAGTTGGCAGAGTATCCAATGTGAAAACAAAGTCCTGAACAGCATGTCCGACGCACAGGACTACGGTCATGACTGCCAGCCATTGAACATGCAGCAAGCCAGTGCGCATCCTGCGGGATAGAGCCGGAAACCGCGACAGTCGACTTTGGCATTAGGGCTGGTCATTCTGGCAGAATTCCGCGAATCAACCACGCACTTGTTATCGCAGGCTGACAGCATAAACGAGCTTGTTGGTATCGCAACGGCAAACTCGATACTCCGCACGCACACCGTCCATCCCAACAGCAATGCGTTCAATATGCAGCAGTGGGCTGCCCCGCTTTAATCCCAGCCGCACCGCCTCGTCTGCTTTTGCAATGTCCGCTTTGAGAGCTTCTTCGACCCGGATGATGTTAATGCCGTAGTCACGCTGGTAGAGGCAATACAGCGAATTAGGCAGAGCCTCCCGCTTGTCGAGATCGGGGAAAAGCGACGCGGAAACTACAATCTTTTCGAGTACTGCCGCTTTACCATCGATGGTTCGGGTCCGGCTTATAATGATAACTTCCGATTTCGCCACCAGGCCAAGCTTGCTCGATTCGGTTTTGTTCGCTGCGCGGCGCTTGACCTTTATGCCAGTGCTTTCAGGCACCACACGCTCACCATTCTCTCGCGATAATCTGAAAAACTGGAAGAGGGAACGTTCCTGAGTGTGCTCCGCCACGAATGTACCCTTTCCTTGACGGCGCTCTACCAGCTTTTCACTGACAAGTGCATCCAGCGCTTTTCGCACGGTCCCCTGACTCACCTTAAGTTCATCAGCAAGTGCTTGTTCGGAAGGCAGCGATTCACTCGGAAGCCAATCGCCTTCCACAATCCGGATCATCAACGCGTCATAAACTTGTCGATACAGAGGTTGCAGTTGAGGTCCGGTTTGCGCCTGCATCAGTGGCTTCCCTGTGGCTGTGTCGATGAGTATTAATAATACGCGTTTTCCACGTATTGAACACCACTCTTATATCTTATATATTAGTTGTATTATATAAGAGTGTATGAGTCATTGATAACAAACCTTGGCCACGAGGAACGGTGGCAGTCGGGAGATAAAAAATTGGCGATACCTCAGCTGCTGGTGCATGACAAACGAGATAATGTTGGAGTTGTGGTCGTAGAGGACCTCAAAGCCGGTAGTAAGATGCTGTGCGTTGTGACGGAGGATAACTCGGACTTCAGCCTGGTCATGAAACAGGACGTGCCCATCGGTCATAAAGTAGCACTCTCTGACCTGGGTCCAGGGGATACGATCATTAAATATGGCGAGGACATTGGTCGTCTAATTGCGCCCGTAGCGCAAGGCGAACACGTACATGTCCATAATCTCAGAACCAAGCGCTGGTAAAGGAGCACATCACAATGCCCGTGTACGACAAATTTATGGGTTATCGGCGTGAGAACGGTCGCGTCGGAGTCCGTAACTACGTGGCTATTTTGCCTCTGGATGACATTTCAAATGCCGCCTGTGAAGCAGTTGCCCACAATATCAAAGGCACAATTGCCTTGCCCCATGCATACGGACGCCTACAATTTGGTGAAGACCTGGATTTGCATTTCCGCACGATGATCGGTACCGGCTCCAACCCAAACGTGGCTGCCTGCGTGGTCATCGGTATCGAACCTGTCTGGACGCAAAAAGTCGTGGATGGTATTGCAAAGACTGGCAAACCTGTCGTTGGTTTCTCAATCGAGAAACACGGAGACATTGCCACGATAGCAACTGCCTCACGCAAAGCAAAGGAATTCGTTCATTGGGCAACGGAACAGATGCGGGTTGAATGCGACATCTCGGAACTGTGGATATCCACCAAGTGCGGTGAATCCGATACTACTTCCGGCATAGGCTCCAACCCGACGGTCGGCAACATGTACGACAAGCTGATTCCCAGGGGCATCTACGGTGTGTTCGGGGAAACTTCCGAACTGACCGGGGCCGAGCACTTGTGCAAGATGCGCGCTGCCACGCCGGCAGCGAGTGAGAAGTTTATGCGTACTTTCCAGGCATACCAAGACGAAGTCATTGAGGCTCATAAAACAACCGACCTTTCCGACAGCCAGCCCACCAAGGGAAACATCGAAGGCGGACTCTCCACAATCGAAGAAAAGGCCTTCGGCAATCTGGAAAAAATCGGTAAGAGGGTGTCATTCATCGACGTACTTGGCCCTGCCGAAGAACCTGGCAAAGGGCCCGGAATGTATTTCATGGATTCATCATCCGCTGCTGCCGAGTGCGTCACCCTCATGGCCGCGGCTGGTTTTGTCGTACACACCTTTCCAACCGGCCAGGGCAACATTATCGGCAACCCCATTCTCCCTGTGATCAAGCTCACCGCCAACCCCAGGACCATGCGGACCATGTCCGAGCACATTGACCTCGATGTTTCCGGTATTTTGCGCCGAGAGTTGACCATGGACGAGGCGGGTGACAAGTTGATCGACATGGTCCTTAGAACCGCTAACGGGCGCCATACAGCGGCCGAGGCACTGGGGCACGTGGAATTCGTAATGACCAAGCTTTACCGCAGCGCTTGACGCTCTTGGTTCGGCCGTACACAAATCGTGTCTACTAACGCTCAGCTTACGTCACCCCAAGAGACCGAAAGCGTTAAGTTGAGCAGAAACGAAGCTGAATCGCTGGTCACACAGACGTTGATGGCCAACAGAACCAGCAAGGCCAATGCCAGGCTTACTGCCAAAGCATTGGTCGCTGCCGAGATCGACGGTCAGCACGGCCACGGACTTTCCCGCGTTTCGTCATATGCCCTGCAGGCGCGCGCCGGCAAAGTGAATGGCTTTGCGGAGCCGGCTTTGACACGGCTGACGCCGACCAGCGTACGTATCGACGCGCATTACGGATTTGCGTATCCAGCCATCGAACTGGCCGTCAATGAACTGGTTCCGATAACGAAAGAGTTTGGAATCGGGGTCGCTTCCATCTTTCGGTCCCATCACTTTGGCCAGGCAGGAGCGCATGTAGAACGTCTGGCGAAAGCCGGTCTGATCGGCCTGTTGTTTGGCAATTCGCCAGCAGCCATGGCTTTTTGGGGAGGCAAGAAACCCATGATGGGAACCAATCCCATCGCCTTTGCTGCGCCGTGCAACAAATCAGCACCCCTGGTCAT
>Ga0163153_10000956_pt1 | contig 47349 bp, 39 predicted proteins | sample OliLakLV19MP6IB1_FD_148629 | JGI IMG/M metagenome (GOLD analysis project Ga0163153, IMG submission 148629) | Freshwater microbial mat bacterial communities from Lake Vanda, McMurdo Dry Valleys, Antarctica - Oligotrophic Lake LV.19.MP6.IB-1 | ecosystem: Environmental > Aquatic > Freshwater >... | reverse complement strand
CGATTGCTCATAGAGAGCACGGATGACTTCTTCTTCGGTGTGCGGGCCGCGGAACGACCAGCCTGGCAGTTGCGGAGGCGTCCGCCGGGTGGCAAGGTAATCGAGGCAGACGCTCGGCTGGACGTCGAACGAGGTCGCTCGCAGCAAGATCTTGGGGCCGATCAGGTGGTGCTCGAAGCCGAGCCGCTCCATCGCCCGCATCAGCTCGCTGGGACGGCGGTTGTAGAAATTGAGCGTGTGGCCGTTGGATTCGTAGATCATAACGGGGGGCTCGCTGCCGCCGAGGAGCTTGCGCATGCCGTCGATGGCTTTGATTTCCGAGCCTTCCACGTCGAGCTTGATGAAATCGACGCGCTTGACGTTCAATTCGGCGAGCAAGTCGTCGACGGTCAGCGCGCGAACTTCGACGCTCTTCGCCTCGTTCTCGGCCGTGGCGACGTGGCCATAGGGGCCGTACGAGAAGAATTTCAAGACGCCGGGGCGATCACTGACCGCGGCATGCACCACCTGCATATTGCGGAAATGATTCCGCTTGACGCTGGCGCGGAGAAGTGACACGTTCTCCGGCGAGGCTTCGACCGCGATCACGCGGCAGCCGGCCGCGGCGGCGGCGAGCGAAAATGTGCCAAGGTGAGCGCCCAAATCGAGCACCGTTTGACCAGGCTTGATCAGCGAGAGCATCAACTCGAGAGGCTTATTCTCGAACACTTGGCCGCCGGCAAAATGCTGCGTAACGGCATCTTCCGCCTGGGCGTTAATGACGATGTCGAATTCAACGCCTTCGGCCACGCGCACATGATGGCAGGCCGTCGGGCAAGCGGGGGTTTGAGCGGTCATAGACTCCTCCATGAGTCAAGTGCCAATGCACTTCTGATGCCAAATGTCGGGCGTCCTTGCCCAGGTCGAATTCAGTTTTCACCACGGAGTCGAGGGGGCGAATCCTCTGGAATACGTCACGCCGCGAGTTTCGCGGCCTTATGCATGTGGTCGGCGTAGTGGCGGATGACTTCGTCCGGGCGGCCGACCATGCGGATCGTGCCGTGATCGAGCCAAATGACGTGGTTGCACAGGTTGCTGATCGATTTCAGGTCGTGGCTGACCATCACGATCACCTTGGCTTTTTCCATCATCCCGTACATCCGCGCGCGCGCTTTGTCCTGAAATGCCAGATCGCCGGCGCTCAACACTTCGTCCACAAGCAGCACTTCGGGCTCGATCGACGTGGAAATCGAAAACGCCAGGCGGAGCAACATGCCGGAGGAGTAGTATCGCACGGGCATGTCGAGGAACTCGCCTAGCTCGCTGAACTCGGCGATCGATTCAATCTTGCTGCGCACCGTTTTCGGCGTGGCCCCTTGCAGGTAGCTGCGAAAGGCGATGTTTTCCCAACCGTTGGCTTCCATCTCGAAGCCGAGGGTCAATTCGAACAGCGAGCTGATCTGACCTTCGACGATTCTCGTGCCGGAGGTCGGAGGATAAATCCCGGCCAGCATTTTGAGCAGCGTGCTTTTGCCGGCGCCGTTGTGGCCGATCACGCCGACGCGGTCCCCTTCGTGGGCTTCCAGTTGAATGTTGCGGAGCGCGCGCACTTCGGTGATCGGGTTGCGCGACTTCCGAAACATCTGGCGCACGACGAATTCCTTGAACGGCACGCGCCCGCATTGCCGCAGGTGAAACGTGAGGGAGACGTTATCTAAGTGGACGCGCGACATGCTGGGATTCGAATCAAGGTGAGGCGGAAGGCGATCAGTGTTGCTTGGGCCTAGGCTGCTTTCTGGGAGGACTCGTGGGATTTTAGACGCCGCGCCCAGTGCCCCAGCCGCGGATAACGACGCACCAGGCCGCGGAGCCTCGCGGCTACCGGGGCTAAGGGCGACAACGGCTGCAAGCGCAGGACTTCGGCGGTCAGTCGCTGGATGGCTTCGTGCTGCAATTGCATGACGGCCACCTGCTCCTCAATTCTTCGCTGGCATGTCGCACCGATGGCTTCGACCTGGGCAATATGTTCGTAGAGAATGTAGTCGTCGAAGACATTCGGGGGAACGTCAAAATGATGTTGAAGTGCGGCGTCTTCGGAGCGCAGGTAAAAGCGGTTGAGTCCGTCGAAATAGGCGAAGCGGTAATCCGCGTCGAGGAGCAGGTGCTCCCACTCAGAGTGCGTAGTCTCGGTGCGGTGCGGCCGGGTGGCCTCGATGAGAACGACCCTGGGACGGAAACGTCGCCAGTCGGCGCCGTTGAGCACCTGCCGCTCGTAGCCTTCGACGTCGATCGACATGAAATCGATCTGGCCGACGCCGTGGGCCTCGCAAATGCCTTTCAGCGTCCGAATCGGCACGCGGCGGACGTTGAACTCGAAGCCGAAACGAGCGCGATGATCTTCGGCCTCATGGCGCACGAACGTGGATAAGGCCGGCGAACTGGGAAACTCGTAGAACGTCTCCTCCCCGTCGCGGTCGGCCACGGCGACGTTCAGATTGACGTCGCGCGGACGATCTTGCGCCAATAGCGGAAACTTCTCGTTCGGCTCGACGTTGATGCCGTGCCAGCCGAGTTCCGAGAAGTACTTCGTGACGGAACAGTTCTTAGGGTCGTTCGCGCCGACGTCGATATAGAATCCGTGCTGACGCCGCCCGAAGATGCGGGCAAGCAGCACGTCTTCGCGATTCTGAGCGTACGAGATCATCGGCATGGCGCGGTCCCAGTGCGGTTATCGCAGGCAGACTACATATGGAAAATCACACGGCGCTGCAGGCGATGCAAAGCGAAGGTTGCGACGGAGAACATCACCAGCACCGTGACACAGGCGACCAGGTAACTCGACATCGGCGGCGCTTCGCCGGAGATCAACGGGCGGCGCACCGTTTCCAACAACGCAGCCAGCGGGTTGTAATCCGCCATCCAGCCGAGCCCGCGCTGCCGGAGCAGGTCTTCTGGGATGATGATGGGCGTGGCGTAAAAGAGAATCTGTAGCCCGACTTCGAGGATGTGAAAGGTGTCGGGAAAATAGACGTTCGCCAGCCCCGTCAACGTGGCCAGCGACCAGCCAAATACCAGCAGCAGCAGCAGCACGGGAACAACCGTGGGCAGCATGGCGAGATTGTCGAAACCGCGCAGCGCCCACGTGAGCCCGATGACGACCGACAAAGCGATCAGCAAGTGAAAGCCTGCGCCAAGTACGACTCTGAGCGGGTAAATGGCCATCGGCGCGGGATATTGGCGGATGTAGGCCTCGCCCTGGTAAAGGCTTTGCGCCCCCTGCAACGCCGACGCGCTGACGAAGCCCCAGAACGCGAGCCCGCCGAGAATTTGCGGGCCGAGTTCTTTAAGATTCATGCCGAACAGGTTGCAATAGACGGTACAAAGCACTGTGGTCATGGCGATCGGGTTCAGCAGCGACCAGCCGATGCCGAGCATCGATCGCCGGTAGCGCGTTCGCAAGTCCATTCTGACCAGCGAGAACCAGAAATGGCGGCAGCGCCAGATGGAAGTAACGTATGCGTTCATGGGAGTTTCGCCCGGTTTCGATGGCTTGATGAATTCAGTGTCGCAATCCGGCGTTGCTAGGCGGCCTTGGCGTGTGGGAGCGTCGAGGTTGATGAATATTTGCGGTGCAGGACTTCGTTGATGACCTGGCGGTATCCCAGTGCGGCGACCGGGTAGGTGGCATATTGGCGGACCCAGCGTTGCGCGTTGCGACCAAGTTGCGACCTCGCGGCTGGATTTCGCAGCAAGTGTTCCAGCAAGGCGACAAGCTGCGGCACTTCGTTTTCGTCGACGTCGGCCTTCCAGCAGACGTCGTCGGGAAAGTCCGCGAACTGCTGGTAGTTGCTCACGATCAGCGCTTTGCCTTCGCCCAGGGCGCGGATCATCGTCCCGGAGGACTCGCCCATGCTGGGGCCGCGTAGATTGAGAACAACATCGCTCAAGCGAATCAGCGCGTCGAACTCGGCGTCGCTGAGATAGCCGGTGCGAATGACGTGTTCGTCGAGCTTCAGCGCTTGGATACGCTCCTCGATCCGCAATTCCGGATCGAGCGACTCGCCACCGACGACTAGGCGGACGGCGTAACCGCGATCGACCAGACCCCGGATGGCGGCCAGCACGCTGGGAAGTCGCTTGAGTCGATTCTGAAAGCCCATCGTGCTCACGACGAACATGTCCGGCGGAACGCCGAGGCGTTCACGCAGACCGCGTTGCGCCTGCTGATCCTCGTGCTGTGTGCCGGCCCGCGAACAGAGCGGCAACAAGCAAACGTGCGGAATACCCGCCAATTGATCGCCGGCCCAGCGGCTATGGACGATCGTCGCGAGACTACGCTTGAGGATCGCCTGGCACATCGGATAGTCGAAGACATTCGTGTGGCCCGATTGATATTCCTCCGGCGACTTGCCATGGCTCTCGCGCCAAGCCTCGTAGAATAGATGTTCGTCCGGCGTTTTCAGGAAGGCGTGTTGCAGGAATGGATGGATGTTGAAATCGTGCAGCACAGTGACGCCGGGGCAGTGCCGCGCGACGCGATAAATCTCCGTGTGCATCTCGCTGTTGTTGCCCAGGTGGTAGATGGCCGTATCGAAAGAGGCGTGCGCGGCCGTCAAATCCTGGATGGGCCGCACGGGGAGGCCGTAAGTCTCCTGGGCGGAATCCGGCTGCGGTAGAAAAAGCGTGAGGTCGAGGAACTTGCGCAGTTCCTCGACGAGGCCCAGACTGTTATCGGCGATGCCGGAGCGTTGCGGGACCCACGGCGAGGCGTAGGCGACGCGCGGGCGCTGGTCGCCGACGGCTTGAACGGATACGGTTTGTTCGACGGCGATCCAGCGGAACGCGCGGCTGTAGGCCGCGGCCGCGTCAGCCCAATGAAACGTGCGCGCTCGTGCGACAGCGTTTTGTCGCAGCTTCGCGTCGTGTCGCGCGTGCAGGGCGTCGCTCAAGGCTCGGGCCATGTCGCGACGGTCATCAGGCGCGCAATAGAAGGCCAGTTCGCCGGCAACTTCGGGGATCGAAGAGACGCGCGTCGTGACGATCGGCAGGCCGCAGGCCATGGCTTCGAGCACAGGCAGCCCAAAGCCTTCGTAGCGCGACGGGAAAAAGAAAGCCGCCGCGCCGCGATAGAGGCGTGGTAATTCTTCGTCAGCTACGAAGCCCAGCATTTCCAGGCGATCGGCAACGCCCAGCCGCGCGGCCAACGCTTCGTATGCCGCTTTCGATTCCGGCGTGTACGCGCAGGCGACTACGAATCTCAGCGCGGCGTGCTCCTGCGGCGCACCCTGCACGAGCGTGGCGAACGCTTCGAGTGCGCCGTCCATGTTCTTGCGGACATCGAAGCCGCCCATCATCAAGACATAGGGCGACGCATCGTTGACGACCGGCGCACGTCGCGGCTGAAAGCGCGCCAGGTCCACGGCCAGCTGAATCACGCTCGAGCGGTCGGCGACGGTGGAATCGAAGCGAAGGTAGTCCTGGCGGGCGCTTTCCGAGATAAACAGCAGTTGCTCCGCCCACCGAGGCAACGCGCGCAGGCGGCGTAGATATTCGTCGCGCGCGGCGCTCGGCCAGCGATCGAGATACGTCTCGCGCATCGTCCAGGGAATGAGATCGTACACCGTGGCCGCGATCGCCGGTCCCTGGAGTTCGGTCGGCAGCACCACGTTCGGCATCAACGGATTGGCGCACCAATAGACGTCGATCCGGTGTTCGACGCAGGCCTTTTGCAATGCTGCGCTGTAAGTGATGTGCGGGACCGGATCGCCGGCGCGGGGCGGCGCGACCTCGATCTGCCTGACGCGCCGTTGTGCGGCTGGTTTGAGAGGCAGCGGCGAGTGCGCATTCGGCGTCGTGACAAACCACTCAGTGGACGGATCGTGCGTGATCAAATGATTGGCAAGCTGCGTCAACACTACGCCGATGCCGCGCCGGGCTTCGTGCGTGTGGAACGTCTGGCCGTCGATCAAAACGCGCATGATTAGGCGGCTCCCTCGAGGAAGCGGTCGATCACGGCGTCCCAGGCGTATTCGCGTCGCACGAACTGGCGGCCGGCCTTGGCCATGCGCTGCCGGGCGGATTCGTGTTCCCAGATTTTCAGCACGGCGTGGAATTCTTCACTCGCGCCGACCGCCGCGCCGCCGCCACTGCGCCGGCAATGACCGCTGGTCACAGGCGAGCGGGCCGAGACGATGACCGGAATACCGGTCAGCCAAGCCTCCATCACGACGATCGAAAAACTCTCGTTGACGGAGAGATTCACCAGCCCGGCGGCCTGTGCCATGACGAGGTATTTGTCTTGTTCCGGCAGGAAGCCGAGGTCGCGAAAGCCGGACTCTTGCGGCACGAGCGAGGCGTCGCCGCCGCCCAGGAACAACAATTCCTCGCGTCCGCCAGCGGCGCGGTGTTCGCGCATGTAACGGATAACTTCGTTGAGGTTCTTGCCGGGATCCTTGCGGCCGACGTAGACGACGTAGCGCTCGGGAAGTTGATAGCGCCTGCGGACGTCATCGAGCGCGGTTTGATTGTCGAGCGTCGGTTCCAAGCCGGAAGGAAGCTCGCAGCCGACGCCCGCGACCGGCGCTTCGACAAGCTTCCGGCCTAATCGATTGCCGAACAGCCGGATGGCGAGTGACTTTTCCGCTTCACTCAAGAAGCAGTGGCCACTCGCCGCGGCGAACATTTCCGCCGTGGTTTCCCAAAACGCCTGCGGTTCGTCATGCAGGCAAGGCAGGAGCACGAATCGCCCCGCCGCGGCATGACAGGCGGCGTCGACCAAACCTTGCGTGAACGGCAGCCCGACGACGACCCGTCCGACGGAATGCACCCGCACATGGTTCACGAGCGCATCGCTGTTGATCGTATGTGTGACGAACTGCCGCTGCTCTGTAGGCGAAAGTTCCTTGCGCTCGATTAAGCGGGCGTTCATCGCGTGATAACGGTCTTCGCCATCCGTGTTGACGGGAAAGCGGCGTACGGTGACGCCGTGGAGTTGTTCGGCGCCGACGGACAGCGTATTACGCCACCAGTTGTCGAAGGGGGCGCGGCAGCACGTGGTCAGCACTTCCACATCAAAGCCGCGTCGCGCGAGTTGTTCGGCCAACGTACGCGCCGCCACCTCCGCACCGCCAGCGAAGTGGCCGTACCAGGGTGTGACGAAAGTAAAACGTGGCGCTTCCATGCGCTGTGTGGTCGCCCTTTCAATGGCGTGTGGCAAAGACATGCGGCGAAAGCGTCGTACGGCCGCTCGGCGTCGGACCTTCCGTTTTGGAGCTCTCCTGAGTTGCTTGCGTTCGTAACGCGGCCACCGTGCGCTCCAAAAGCTGCACACGGGCTTGCAACTCCAACCGCGCGGCCTCCTCTTCCTTGAGACAGGTCACTGCCGTCCGCAGCGCTTGCAACAGTCCATAGTTGACCTGTCGCTGCGGCGCGGTGACGACGCGGGCGAGATACAAGACCACGCGCGACGTGAACCTCGCCAACCTGCGTTTGAATCGTCCGAAGCGGACGAACTCCGGCACCTGCGTGCCCACGAGCGAAGCGTTGCGTTCGACTTCGGTGAGCTGCGTGAGCACCGCGTCGCGCTTGGCGCTGCACGCACCCGGCGTCGGTCCGCCGAAGATGCCGTGCCGCGAAGCTTCGCCGGCGCCGGAACGAATCTCCAGCAGCAACGTCTCGACGTCGACTTCGGTCGGAATGGCGTCCAGCAAGTGCATGGCAACCGGCCCCTCGACTCAGGATGGGTTAGGCGGCCATACGCTTCGAGCCGCCGTGGCGTCCCGATCGTTGCAACGCCGCGAGATCGGCGTCGACCATCATCGTGACCAACTCGCGGAAACCGACTTCCATCGTCCAGCCCAGCTCGCGCTGCGCCTTGCTGGGGTCGGCCCACAACAGGTCGACTTCCGCCGGGCGATAGAACTTGGGATCCACCGTGACGTAGTCGCGGTAGTCGAGTCCCACGTGGCTGAAGGCGATGGTGACGAACTCTTCGACGCTATGCGTCTCGCCGGTGCCGATGACATAGTCGTCGGCCTCAGGCTGTTGCATCATCAACCACATGGCGCGAACGTAGTCTCCGGCGAAGCCCCAATCGCGCTTGGCCTGCAGGTTGCCGAGCCGCAGCTCGTCCTGCAAACCCAACTTGATGCGGGCCACGGCGTGCGTGATTTTGCGCGTGACGAATTCCAAACCGCGGCGCGGCGATTCGTGATTGAACAGAATGCCCGAACAGGCGAACATTCCGTAGCTTTCGCGATAGTTGACCGTGATCCAGTGCCCGTACACCTTGGCGACGCCGTACGGGCTGCGCGGGTACAGCGGCGTGGTTTCGCGTTGCGGCACTTCTTGCACTTTGCCGAACATCTCACTGGAGCTGGCCTGGTAGAAGCGAATGCCGGTGTCGACCAGACGAATCGCTTCCAGCATCCGGGTGACGCCCAGGCCGGTGCATTCGCCGGTCAGGATCGGCTGGTTCCAACTTGTGGGAACGAAGCTTTGCGCAGCGAGATTGTAGACCTCGTGCGGGCAGATGTCGCGCATCAGGTGGATCAGGCTGGCCTGATCGAGCAGATCGGCTTGATGCAACTGGAGGCGGTCCTTCAAATGCGCGACGCGTTCCAGCGTATCGGTGCTGGCGCGGCGGTGGGCGCCGTGAACTTCGTAGCCTTTGCTGAGCAGAAGCTCGGCGAGATACGAGCCGTCCTGGCCCGTGATCCCGGTGATGAGCGCCGTCCTTGGCATGACCACCCTTGCAGAAGTTTTTTGATGCACGAATCGGCCGCCGTCGCGGAGCGGGACGTGAATCTCGGTGAGCGTTGCGGCCGCGTCGCGCTTCCATACCCGACGCTATGCCGGGGGATCATAATTCGCCGTCGCGCGGCGTGTCAACGTCGGAAAATGATCGAAGTTACGCCAAATTAAACCTCATGCGACTTTGAGCCACGGGTCGATACAGTCGCCGCGGGGACATTCCCGAACTACTCTTCCCCCCAAATCGGATTTGTGGTGACATAGGGCGCTGGCGGTCCCCCGCCCCCCGACGGAACCTGGTGTGACGCGTGATCAACTACGAATTCTAGGTAACTGGCGCGATGCGGGTATTGCTCAACGGCATGTCGATGCTGGGACGCCTGACGGGAGTCGGGCAATACGCCTGGCGCTTGGCGGAGTCGTTGGATCAGCTCCCTGCCGTCGAAGCGGTGGACGTGTTCGAAGGGCGGCGGATCGTGCCGTGGAAATCTTTTCACGCCGGCGCCCAAGCCACGGAACGCGTCGATCGCTATGAGCGTCTGAAGTGCTGGGTGCGCGAACACGCGCCGTTTGCCCGGAACCTGGTCGGCCGCCTGCGTGCCGCCAGCTTCGCGCGGCAGACCCGCGGGCCGCACTGGAACGTCTACCACGAACCCAACTACATTCCCCAGGAATTCGCCGGCGCCACGGTCACGACCGTCTGCGATATGTCGTACTTACGCTGCCCCGAATACTTGCCGCAGGACCGTCTCCGCTGGCTCCGTCAGCGTTTGGAAACCAGCGTGCGCGGCAGCGAGGCGGTGATTGCGATCAGTGAATTCACACGCAGCGAGTTGCTGGATTTGTTCCCGGGACTGGAACCGAAGAAAGTGCATGTCACGCCGCTGGGCGTCGACTTGGAACGGTTCGACGCAACGAGTGACGACGATCAACTCGTGGCGATTCGCGCGCGGCATCGGCTACCGCCGCAATTCATTCTGTATCTCGGCACATTGGAACCGCGCAAAAACTTGCAGGGACTGGTGGCCGCATTCGGCCGTCTGCCGATGCGGTTGCAGCGCGAGTTCCCATTGGTGCTGGCCGGCATGTCCGGCTGGAAGCAACACTACTTTCGCCCGGCGCTCGACGCCCTGCGGCGGCGCGGTTTGGTGCATGAGTTGGGGTACGTGAGCGGAGCGGAGTTGCCGTCGCTGTTGCGCGCGGCGACCGTGTTTTGCTTTCCCAGTATTTACGAAGGGTTTGGGTTGCCGCCGCTGGAAGCGGCCGCGGTGGGCACGCCGGTCGTCGCGAGCAATTCGTCGAGCTTGCCGGAAGTACTGGGAAACGCCGCGGTATACGTCGACCCGTTGAGCGCGGACAGCATTGCCTCGGGACTGCGCGAAGTGTTGGAGAGCCATTCTTTACAGCTGAAACTGCGCGAAGCCGGGCCCGCCCGCGCTCAGCAGTTCACCTGGCGACGCTGCGCGGAGCGCACCGTCGCCGCCTACGAACATGCTGGAGCCTAGGCTTTGTCACAACGGAAATTCAAGAATCAAGATGCTCCTCTGTAGTCGAGGTCTGTGACCTCGGTAGTGCGGAATTCAGCGATTTTCGCCGCCCCACCGAGGTCACAGACCTAGGCTACAGAAGATCGCGCCTCCGATCACTTCGCAAGGAAGCGAATCACGGAAGTTCAAGGATGAATGACAGTACAGTACGAATCGCAAATCCAGCGGTGATCCGGCCGCAGGTCGGGCAAGGAACCTGGCCGCAGCGCGGATCGTCCGCGGCGCGGACGGAATTGCCAGTGGCTGGCGGACAGGGTCGCGTGGTGTTCAAGCGCTGCGTGGACCTGGCGGCCGCTTCGCTGTTGTTGCTCGTGGCCGCGGTCCCCATGGCGCTCGTCGCGGCGTTGGTGCGGCTGACCAGCACCGGCCCTGTATTCTATCAGCAAGAGCGCGTCGGCTTGCACGGCCGCGTGTTTACGCTTTGGAAGTTTCGCACGATGCGGATCGACGCGGAACGTGAAACCGGACCAGTCTGGGCGAAGCGGAACGACCCGCGCCGTACGTTGGTCGGCACGGTATTGCGTCGCTTGTGTATCGACGAACTGCCGCAACTGTTCAACGTTTTGCGCGGCGAGATGAGTCTGATCGGCCCGCGTCCGGAACGGCCGTGCTTTGTCGAAAAGTTTTCGACCGAGATGCCGGAATATCCGCGCCGCCACGCGGTGCTGCCGGGCTTGTCCGGTTGGGCGCAACTGAACGGGCTGCGCGGCGATACGTCGATCGCCGAGCGGTTGGAGTACGATTTGTATTACGTCCGCAATTGGAGTTGGACGTTCGACGTGTACATGATCTTGATGACGCCTTGGCGCGTATTGAACGACAAGAATTCTTGCTGAGCGCCGGCCCAGGCCGCGGCTCGCGAGTGCGGAGATGGTTTCGATGCCTCGCCACGGATGGCTGACGATTTCGTTACTCCTGACGCTGGCCGTCGACGTTTACGTGGCGGCCCGCTCGCCGGCGATTGCGCCGGACGGAGTGACTTTCATCGAAATGGCCCGTGAGCTGCAACGCGCTCCGCTCAACGTGATGCGCGCGCAGGATCAACATCCCGGCTATCCGGCGCTCGTGGTCGGCGCGCATGCGATGTTGGCGCTCGACGGCGCCGATGAGTCACTACGGCCGTCGGCCGGTAAATGGATCGTCGCTGGCAAATTAGTGGCGATCGCCTGCGGTCTGGGTTGCGTCGCGCTCGTGTGGCTGATCGCGCGGCGGATGTACGATCGACACATCGCCGATATTACCTCCCTTTTGGCCGCAGGACTGCCCGTTCTGCGCCAAAACGCCGCCGACGTGCTCAGTGACACGCCGCATCTATGCGCGTATTTGCTTGCCGCATGGTGCCTGCAGGAAGGTTTCGCACGGTCATCGCGACGCTGGTTTCTGGCCGCCGGCATGGCGAGCGGCTGCGCCTTCTGGATTCGTCCCGAAGGACTCAGCGTGGCGATCGTCGGCGGATTTCTCGTTGCGGTGTCGTTCTGCCTGGGACGCCTGCCACGACGTCAGACCGCGCTGTACGGCATGACACTGCTGTGTGGCGTGGGCATGATCGCCGGACCGTACGTGGTGCTGACGGGCAAGTTGACCAGCAAGAAAGATCCACTGGCCGCATCGCAAAAGCCCGTAGCTTACGAGATGCCATTCGTCGATGCGCAGCCCACGCCGAGCGCGAGCGCCGCGCCAACGGTGCAGGTGGCGTCCGCCATCGAAGTGACGCCCGCACCCAGCGGCGACTGGTCCCCGCGCGTCGTCGCCGCCGCAAAAAAATACTTCGTCGAGCTAGGCTACGGCTTCGGCTACGTCGTGTGGATTCCCTGGGCGTTCGGGCATTTTGCTCCTGGGCGGAAGCGGCCGCTGGGTTCATCGCTCGGCCTGCTCGCATCGCTGGCGATGTTGCACTCAGTGCTGCTGATTTGGTTGGCCTTGATGGCCGGCTACCTAGGGCACCGGCATGTGATGCCGATTGTCGGCGTCGCGTTTCCTGCAGCAGCGGCTGGGATTGAATGGTTGGGCCGGCGCGGCGGCGAGTTAGTGCGACGTCCGCATTGGGCCCCGCAATGTGCCTTTGCGATCAGTCTGACGCTCGTGGCGGTCGCGATTCCGTTCAGCATTCGCCAGATTAATTCGGTCGCCAGCCCGATCGTCACGGCCGCGGACTGGATTCGCACGGAATCCTCGTCGCGCCAAACGCTGCTGGCGAACTCGCGCTATCCGCGGTTGTATGCCGAACTGAACGGTCCAATCTTCGGCGTCGACGTCACCGATCTCGGCGGCGCGCTGCAAACAGTGCAACCAGACTTTGTGCTGCTGGACGTCGATACACGCGCCTTTACGCCACCCAGCGCGGCGGAACTGGGCGGCGCCTACGAACCGGCCTTCGAGACGCGCGGCGAGGGAAATCGCACCTGGCACCGCGTACTGGTGTTTCGCCGTGTCTCGCCGACGACTGCCCCGGAGCTACGCGCCTCCGGCCCGAATGGGCTCCGGTAACGGGTCAGCATCGCTTGCCGCGCGATCGACACTTCCGCCAAGCACCGCGAGCCAACGACCTGTTGTGTTCGCCAATGCATGCTTGCGACGCACATCCTCCGCGGCCGCCTTTGATAGCGCGCGCCGCAGTTCTTCATTCAGCACCAGCGTGCGGATGGCATCGAACCAGGAATCGGCGCTGTCGCCCGTGAGGATGCCGGTTTCCAACTGCCGCACCGTGCCGGAATACGCCGGCGCGTCCGAGTAAACGCCCGCCAGGCCGAGCGCACTGTAGTCGAGAAACTTGATCGCACTCTTCGCCGCGTTGAATGGGCAATCGCGGAGCGGCGCGAGTCCGATCTGCCACCGCGCGCGACGCCGCAGCCAACGCACGAAAGCCGGGTACTCGCATCGCGCCGAAGGAATTCGCAGTTTTCGAAACCAGTCGCTGCGATGGCCGAGCGCCACACAGCCAATAACCTCGAAGCGCACGCGATCGCCGAACTCGCGCAGCAACCGCCGCGCCGCTGGCGCCACAATTTCCAAATCCTCGGCGTGCGTGCGCGTGCCCATTAAGAGCATGCGCAGCGGAGAATGCGAGCCGACATCTCGATGATCGCGACCAGGCGTGAACCACAGTTGCTCGTCTACTGCGTTCGGAATGATCTCCACGCGCGACGTGCGCGACTCGAGTGACCTCGCCAATTCTTCGGTGGGGACGCTTACAGCGTCCGCGCTCTTTAGCAGATAATCCAGCGCCGGAAGCAGGCGACGATATCGCCGTCGCTCCGGATGCTGGGAGGGCATCGCCCATAGATCGTCGTCAAGTTCGACGACCAGTCGTTGCCCTCGCCGGCGACACGAGTCGATAACAGCCTTCGCTTGCGAAAGGTCCGCAATGCCCGTGCGCTGAACTAGAACCACCTCTGCATCCGTGGGCGTGGACGCGGCCGCGGCGCCATACGAGAGTTCAATGCGATCCTGCAAAGTTGGATGGCGCAGCGGCAGCAAGACGCGTAGATAAGCAGAGCCGGGCCAGCCCGATGCCGATCGTGGCAAGACGGCGTGGACGCGCAGCACGTCCGCTCGGCGCGTGGTTGGGATTGCGGGCCGCGTCGACATCACGGTGCGTGCCGCGGCGCGCGACGGCCGTTTGTCCAGCAGGCGCTCGAACAATGTCAACTCAGATCGTGCGGCCGATTCAATGGAATAGTTGCGTGCCGTGCGCACGCCGGCGGCCGACAGTTTTGCACGAAGCTCGTGATCTTCTAGCAAGCGTTCGACGACCGCGAGGCAGGCGGATTCATCGCGCGTATCGACAATCAGCGCGTTTTCCTCGGGAACCGCATATTCGCGAACGCCCCCCTCGCTGGGAAGCACGACCGCGGCGCCACAGGCCATCGCTTCCAAGCCTGTTCGGCCGAAGGCCTGGTAGTCGGAAAAGTCCACGCAGATGTCGCATCGCCGCAAGAGATCGGCAACCTGTTCGCGAGTCAATGGGCCATGCCAACGTTCGTTCGCATTGGATTGCGCGGCGAGGTTCGCACATTCCTCGGCCGAAGCGCCAAAATAATGCATCTCAATGCGATCATTGCGCAATTGCAACCTGCGTAGTACGCGCAAGGTACGCACTGCGCCGCGATACGGCGTTCCGGGGCGAATCATCGCGGCAATGCGCAACGGGCCATCGCCCGTGGCGCGATCGGCGGGAAAATACACCGCATGGTCGAGGCTTGCCGACACCGGATGCACTTCGACGCCATGCCGGCGTTGAACCTCGTCGCGAATCCAGGAAGTCTTGGCGAAATGAACCAGACCGGGCAGGCAGCCGTAACTCCGGCGTGCTTCGCGCCAATGCCGCGAATATCGGGCGAAGAACCTGGGCTCGTAGTCCTGTACATAGTACGCCGGCAGAATTGCCGGATGTGCTTGCACAATGCGGCGCAAATCGCGGAGACTGAAATAGACGGTAGCGACCGCGACGTCGAACGCGCCGGCAAATTCAATCAGTTCAGATCGTTCGCGATAAGTAAAAAACAATCCGTCGGCGAACCAGCGCGGGTATTGTCGCCGGAACTCGTCCGCGAAGCGTTCCTCGATCGCCACGACGGCCCGCGCGCCGAGTTGACGCATGCCCATCGCCTCTTGCACGACGGAATGGGCGCCGCCGCCGCCGCCGCGCACGGGCAGAAGAAATAGCACGCTGGGCAGTCTTTTCGTTGCGAGCGAAGTACCGGCTGCGATGCGATTGGCAATCGCCTGACGTACACGTTCTCGCAAGACAGCAAGCGTTGGCTCAATTCGAAGGTATTCGACGGCACTCGCGATAGCAGTCGCGCCATGTTTGCGGCGCAAGGCTACTTGCCCGCGCGCCGTCAATTCCCTGCGCTTCGCGTTACCGTAGCTTTGCGATTTCGCGTGATAGACGTAGGCGTCGTGGGCCACGGCGAGTTGAAAGCCGGCGGCCGCGGCGCGGAGGCAATAGTCAGTCTCCTCACCATAGCCGTCTGGGAACGCGGCGTCGTCGAAGTGTCCGATCGTTTCCCACACGGCGCGTTTCATCGCGAGGCAGAAGCCGTTCAGCAATGGAACGCGAGGATAGGCTCGCTCAGCGACACACGCGAGTGTTTCCGCCACGTCGTTTGCGTTCCAATGTTCTAGCAGCGCATTCACGGCCCAATCGCCGTTGGCTGCGAACCGCTCAGGAACCGACTGCCAACTCGCCGCATTGGAGACCGGCCCCGCGAGGCCGATGTCCGGATGGCTTTCCAAACAGACCAGCAAGCGCCCCATCCAGCGGGGCGTGGCGACGGTATCACTGTTGAGCAGCACGACATAGTCGCCGCGCGCCGCGCGCCAGCCGCGATTCGCGGCGCGCGTGTAGCCTTGTCGTTCATCATTGCGGAGGAGAACCGTGTTGGCTCGTTGGGCCGCGAATTCGCTAAGCAAGGAAGCGCAGTCATCATCCGAGGCATCGTCGACGAGCAGCATCTCGTGCCGAGCATCCGTGTGCGTTGCGAGCGATTTCAGGCACTCCGCCACGCAGGATGCCGCGTTATGCACCGGAATGACAATGCTGGCGAACTTACTTCGATCCAAGGCCGGCAACGCATCGCGCAATGTTGCCGAACTCGCGGCGTCGTGCCTCGATGCCCGCCATTGTTCATGCTGACGGAAGACATCGCGAAACAGTTCCGTCACCAGCGGCGCCGAGCGATCGCGCCGCCACACGGAGATCGCATTGCCGAGCAGGTTCCCCACCCGCCAACGGCGCGTCGCCAGCAGAGCGTCGATACCGCATCTTAGTTGTTCCAGCCAGCAACTCAGAGCGTTCGCATCGCGTTCCGCGCGTTGCAGCTTGTGCTGCGTGTCGCGCAAACGCTGCGCGGCGAGCTGTTCCCTAGCCGTCAATTGCTTTAGTCGATGTTCGCGCTCCGCCAGGCGCGTCGTCAGACGCTGTTCGCGTTTCAGCGCCTTGGTAAGCGCCGCATCGCTCCGATCGAGCCGGCCTGCGCTTCGCGCCGCCATCTCGACTTGTGATCGCAGGATAGTAAGTTGCGCGTCGTTGGGTGTTGCTTCGCCGCAACACTGCGACGGAATGTCGATCTGCGCATTTGGATCGCGCTGATGCTTCGCCGTGAGCACTTCACCCACGCGGTTCCAGTGGGACGCGAGCATCTCGCGTGCCGCGGTTAAGTCAACAGCCGTAGCGATCTTCGCCGCTGTACAGGCTGCTTTCCATGACGTTGCCAGGCAATGCTCCGCGCCGATCTGCCGCAGGAAACCGGAGAATTTTCGCGGGCCGCTGCGTTCTTCGGTGGCCACGCACACGGCGGGGCGGCCGAAGGCGATGGCCGTGATCAAACCGTGCAGCGACGAGCCGAGGTAGCACTCGCACCGGGCGAGGGCCGCGACAATCGCCAGAAACTGATTCGGACCATCGACCACGATAGGCCTTGTACGCATCGAGCTCGCCACGCGACGCGCGAGTTCGTCGTCGCCGTGGCATGGACCAAGCGCCAGCAGTAACGCCGTTGCCTGACGGGCTTCGCAGAGTTGATCGAGCCGCGCGCCAAGTGACTCGATTGATTCACGCAGGTAGCGTTCTTTGACATGAACGGCAATGGTTCGCGTTGCCGGATCGCACTCTGCCAGCAAGGTGCGGTACGCGTCGTCGAGTTGAGCGTCGCTCCAGAGCGCATTCACATCGAGCGCCGTATCTGGGACGACATGAATCGTTGTCTTGACGCCCGATGCGCGTAAATGCACTGCGCTCGTTTCGTCGCGGACCGCGAGGTAGTCGACGCGACCGGTCGCCCCGCGCAATAGTTCTGCGGCGCGGCCATCCAGCGGTCGTGGCACGCCCGGGGCATTCCAGATCAGCGGGGCGGCGTCCCTTGCGGCGAGTTGCGCGGCGCCGAGCCACAGTTCCGCATACGCAGTCTCCGCTAACCAAGGGCGCGATTGGTAAGCTGACAGTTGGGTCGGCAGGGCGTGAACCAGGTGCCCTCCGCCGAGAACAACGGCGTCGAACCGCCCATGTTCGAAGCGCTCGCGAACCGGAATCGTTCGCCGCGCGTCCATCCAGACAGGCTCACCGCCGAGCGGAGAGAAATGCACGAACTCAATCTCAGTCGGCGACGTAACCTGGGCGCGAACGCGCAGTTCGAGAATCAGCGGGAACAACAGGTCGCCGAAGTTGGCGACGTCGAACGTCCCGAAGTGTGCGATGCGCACGTGGCGGCACTCCGTTGCGGCGCGAGTTGGAAGTCGTCAGTGTTCAGTAATTCAATTCAATGTGCGGATTCTTGGCTCAGTGATTCGGTGAGGATTTCCCAGAGGGCGTCGAGGGATTGTGGGATCGATTTCACCCCGGCGAGAGCCGGCATGAAGTTCACGTCGCCGTTCCAGCGCGGCACGATGTGCCAGTGCAGATGGCCCGGCAGGCCGGCGCCGGCGACTCGTCCCAAGTTAACGCCGATGTTGAAGCCCTCCGCGTTCATCAACTTTTCGATCAAGGAGACCATCGCCGTGATTTCTTGCATCAGGCCGAGATGTTCGGCCGCCGTCAATTGGTCGAGGCGGGCTTTGTGGGCCAGCGGCGCGACGAGCAGGTGGCCGTTGTTGTACGGATAGCGATTCAGAACGGTCACGACCGCCTCGCCGCGCCGCACGATCTGGTGTTCGCGATCCGCCCGATCGGCCACCCCGCGACAGATAAAACATTCCCGATCGGCGCCGGGCAACCAATTCAGCTCCGCGGTCGCCCGGGCGGGAGCTTCGGTTTCGCCTTTGATGTAGCCCAATCGCCAGGGGGCCCAAAGTTGTTCGAGACGGGTCATGGGTATCCTGTCGACGGAATCAAGTTGTGCGCGAATCTACCCCCCGCCGCTTGGAGCGGCAAGGGTTGCGGCAATCCGCATTGATGGCCGCTAAGCCCAGGGAAGGCCACCGAAGATCGTTCCATCGCCCTCGATCTCTAGGGCCTTCCCTGGGCTTGGACGACGATTGATCTGTTCGCGACTCACCGCGTTCGCACCTTCCGCTTGAACCGATTTCACTCCCCGATTAGCCTGAGACCATGATTCTGCTCATCGATAACTACGACTCTTTACCTACAACCTCGTGCAGCGGTTGGGAGAAATCGACCCGGCGATCGAGCTCGAAGTGCATCGCAACGACCAGATCACCGTCGACGAGATCGCCGCCCGCAAACCGACCCATTTGATCGTTTCGCCTGGGCCTTGCACGCCGAAAGAGGCGGGCATTTCGTGCGCGGCGATCGAACGCTTCGCCCCACAACTGCCGATCCTGGGCGTTTGCCTGGGGCATCAATCGATCGGCGAAGCGTTTGGCGCGGAAATCGTCCGTGCGCCGAAACTGATGCACGGCAAGACCGACCTCGTACATCACGACAACCGTGGCCTCTACCAGGGCTTAGAAAACCCGTTCCGGGCCACGCGGTATCACAGCCTGATTATTCGGCCTGAGACGCTGAGCGACGATTTCGAAGTCTGCGCCTGGTGCGATTCCCCAGATGTCGGCCGGGAAATCATGGGGGTCCGCCATAAGCGGTATCCACTGCACGGCGTGCAATTTCACCCGGAAAGCTTCCTCACGGATTGCGGCATCGAACTCCTCCGCCGCTTCATCCTGCTTTAGCCGAGGTCTGTGACTGCGCGTTCCTCACATCTCGGAAGGAACCACGAAAGGCACGAAAGACACGAACGTCTTGGATATTTGGCACGGTTGTGGTGGCCAATCCATGGCCGACTTTCGAGCCGACATCTAGTCGGTTCTTTCGACGACGCCCCTGCTTTAAATCGCGTTCGTGCCTTTCGTATTTTTCGTGGTTGCCTCCGGATTCCCGAATAAAGAGAAGATAGTCCGTCGAGGTCTGTCACATGGACTAAAGCGATTGCATCACTGTGCCCAGACAATGAACAGGGTCTGCTTAATCTCTTCGCGGCAGCCTTGGCATGGCACGGCGTTCTCAATGGCCTGCTGACTTGACGGCACGTCACAAGTCGTTAGCCAACAGCAACTTGAGAAAATGTTCCGAATCACTCTCAAGTTCGGCACATCGCTTGCTTTTCTGCTGTGCCGTGGGCGCGCGATGCGCGGATAGCGAGCGAGGCGCCTCGCTCGCTGATCCGCGTCGCTCCTGGAAACAAGAAGACGAGACGAACGCATTCTCCCTACTCCGACCGCCGGGTGGTCCGGCGGTGTCTGACGAGGCTTGGCTCTTGCCTGGGCCAGAAGGTTGCCCCGTTGGCTTGGATGGACGCTCCGCCTAGTCCATCCAAGCCAGGGGCTTCTTTCTTTCTGGATGCCGCGTTGGTGCAGCGGATTGGACACCCGCTGCGGAGACCGAACGATGAACGCGGCCTGACGACTTGGGCATCCCAGCCATGCGTCAGGCCGCCTTCATTACCACTTCGCCTTGAGCCTGCCGCGCTGGTGGGCTACGATCAGTTAGACGCTTTGCCAAGTTCGCATTCCGCCGACAGGTTTCGCTCTTTGTCATGAAGCTGATTATCGCCATCATCCAGCCGAGCCGTTTGGAAGCCGTGAAGGCCGCATTGACGGAAGTCGAGGTGTTCCGGCTCACGGTGATGGACGTGCAGGGCTTCGGCCGGCAAAAAGGGCACACCGAGGTCTACCGCGGCCACGAATTCACGGTCAACCTACTCCGCAAGGTACAGCTCCAGATCGCCGTCAACGACGATTTCGTCGAACCGACCGTAAACGCCATCATCAAGGGCGGCCGTTCAGGCGAAACCGGCAATATCGGCGACGGCAAGATCTTCGTGCTGCCGCTGGAGGATTGCATTCGCATCCGCACGGGCGAGCGCGGCAAAGAAGCCATCTAGCCGGTCGCATCGCGACCAGCCGATTTCGCTCCGCAATGGTTGCCGAACCTTCGCAACCCATACCGCCTGCGCAGCTTATCGCGTTATTCTCGGAATCCGCGGCAAAATCGAATTCCGTCGCTTGATCGGCGACAGATCACGCGGATAATTCCACGAGATTTGGCCCAGAATTGGCTCAAGTTTCGCTTACCAATGAACCGACAGCCATCGCCCTAACGTATGTTTGGGGAACGTCGGTGCGCGTGGCGCAAATTGGGGCACGCTGAGAACGGCTACTTGCGAGGAATTGCTACCATGAAAAACACGCTTCTGTTGGCGGCCGTCTTGGGCCTGAGCTTCACGGGCGGCGCCGCTTCGGCGCAATCGGCGGTCGAGGTCTACAGTCCGATCGTCGAATCGACCGTCACCACAGTCCCGTCGGAGACAGTCGTTACGTATTCGCCGATCCTCGAAGGAACGACCACGGCGACCACCGTCGAGGCTTGGCGTCCCGTGACGAATTATAGCCCAGTCGTGACGGCATCGCCGACCTACACGACGACCTACAGCCCGGTGGTGAATTACGCCACGCCGGTGACGACCTATCGCGCGGCGACCAGCTATGCCGTGCCCGTGACCGCTTACCGGCCCGTGACGACGTACAGCCCCGTCGTCAACTACGCTTACAGCCCGGTCGTCGCCTATAGCCCGGTGGTGTCGTACGCTCAGCCGGTCAGCGCGTACTACTATCCTGGCGCGGTGGTCAGCACGAAGGTGTACTACCCGGGCCAGCCGATCCGAAATTTCTTCCGCGCGATCACGCCGTAAGATCGCGGAGACCAACCGAATCAGCCCTGCCAAGCGCGGGGCTTTTTCTTGCGCTGTTAGAACAACGCTCCCCTCACCAAGAAGTTGACGGCTATGTGGGAACAACTCGGAATTACGTCACCGGATTTCGCGCAGCTCGGGCAACTGTCAGTTCGCCTCGTCGTGGCGTGCGCTTTGGCGGCGATCCTGGGCTTGGAACGTGAAGCCCGCGGAAGACAGGCCGGACTTCGCACCCATATGTTGGTCGCGTTGGGCTCGGCGCTGTTCACGGCCATTCCGTTGCAATCCGGCGCGGCCAGCGTGGGCGAGATCGTGAAGGGGATTACCGCGGGCATTGGCTTTCTGGGCGCAGGTGCAATCCTCAAGCAAGAATCAGCCAAACGCATCAGCGGCATCACGACAGCGGCCGGCATCTGGACGACAGCCGGGATCGGCTTCACCGCCGGCGCCGGCTTCATCGGCTCAGCGATCGTGGCGACCGTGTTGGCGTGGCTGATTCTTTATCCGCTCGACGGCGTCGCCGATCCATTACGGGACGACAATCTGCCGCCGGAAGAAACGAAGCCGAAGCAACACGCCTAAGTTCACTCCTTCCGCGGCGGTAATGCTCGTTGCACTTCCTGCAAGACGTCGAGTTGGATGCGCTGAATCTCCAACAGCCGTTGCCATTGGTGCGTGAGCAGCATATCGAGCTTGGCATGTAAATGGCGGATTTCGAGTTCCGCCTTGAGGTTCACGCGGTAGTCGTGTTCCGCCCGCATCCGGTCGCGGTCTTCCTGCCGTCGCTGGCTCATCAGGATCAACGGCGCTTGCACCGCCGCCAGGCACGATAGCGCCAGGTTCAGCAGAATGAACGGAAAGGGATCGAATGGCTTGGTCAAGAGCATCGCATTCACCGCCATCCAAGCCACACAAACCGCCGCGAACGAACTAATGAACCACCAACTGCCGCCAAAAGTGGCGACCTTGTCCGCGACGCGCTCGCCCAACGTCAATTCACGATCAAATGCCTCGTTCAGATTCTGCGAAAGCAATTCCTGCTCGCGCAAACTGCGCAAGACTTCGCTCTCCAACGACGAAAGTTCGCCGCGCTCGCTTTCCAGGGTGTCGCGAATGTACTCGTGGCGAAATCGGTCCAGGTCCGTCTGGCAGATGTAGCCGGTTGCAGCCCAACGCGTGCCAGATTGCTCGATCAGTTTCACGACCGTCGGGCTGACCAGCGCGCCCGGCGTCAGCTCGCCGATTGGCTTGGCTTGCCCACAGACCTGGCACGTTTCAGTATTGGGCATTGCGACGTTCTTTTGCTCGGCGAGTCGGCGGTGCTTGGGTTGGCAATAACGGTGGGTGGCTGGGGTCGAATGTACTCGCTCGCCCCCAGCTCGCTAGACCTGGGGGCGAGCGAGTACATTCGACCCCAGCCACCCAGGATTTCCAAGCACTTGCGATCGTAGTATCGGGCCCGACGTTCCTGCCTCGGCTGGTGCGAATGCGCGACTTGCCCGGCGGTGCGCGGCGAATTCTAATGCCTATCAAGTTGCCGGCCGGTTCCTGGTTTTCGCCGTCATTCATCAAGGTGCTCGCATCATGCAGATCGCTCGTTCCGCGTTCGTCGCGCTCCTTTTTTTGGCCGGTTTCGCCTGGCAATCCCCCGCGCAGGACGCGGACCCCGCCCGTCCAGCCGCCGTGGAAACGGCCGAAGTGCCGGTGATTCCCTCGGAGGTCTTCGAGCGGATGCGGCAATACCAGGACGTCCGCACGGCCACGTTCCAAGGCTGGTCGCCGGACGGCGCCGGCATGCTCGTCGCCACGCGGTTTGGCAACACGAATCAATTGCATCGCGTCTACACGCCGGGCGGACGGCGCGAGCAGATCACGTTTTTCCCCGAACCGGCCTCCGGCAAGATTCTGCCCGGCAAGTCGGATCAAGACGTGCTCGTGGTCATGAGCCAAGGGGGCAATGAAAACGACCAGTTCTATTGGCTCGATCGCCAGGCCAGCAAAGTTACGCTGCTCACTGACGGCAAATCGCGCAACGTGCCGGGGCCAGTGCAGGAAGACGGCGCGCTACTCGTCTACGGCAGCAATTTGCGAAATGGGCGCGACACCGATATCTACGTCGCCAATCCGCGCACGCCGGGCTCATCGCGCATGGTGATGCAAACCAACGGCGAATTCTACAACTTGAATTCATTGTCGAAAGACGGCTCGAAGCTGCTGATCAATCACTACGTCTCAATCAACGAAACGCACCCAGCACTCTTGATCGTCAAGAGTGGCGAAAAGCAGCCGCTTCCTCTACCGAACGAGTCGAAAAACGCGCCTGGCGCCAAAGTAGCGTTCGGCAGTTTGGCGTTCAATCAGGACGCGACCAAGGCCTTCGTCACCTGCGATGCGCGCGGCGAGTTTCAACAACTGGCGGAAGTTGATTTGACGACTGGCGAGTATCGTTGGCTTAGCGAGGATATCGCCTGGGATATCGACGCGCTCGAAGTCGATCCCGAGACCGGCGTGTTGGCGTTCACCGCGAACGTCGATGGCTCCAACGAATTGTATCTCTACGACGGCCAGCAGATTCGTAAGATCGAGACGCCGCTCGGGATCATCGCGGGATTGGAATTCTCCCCGGACGGCAGCCGGCTCGGCTTCACGCTCAGCAAGCCGACCGCGCCGAGCGACGCCTATTCGATCGACCTGCAATCGGGCGATCTCGTGCAATGGACCTACAGCGAAGCCGGCGGATTGAATCCCGAACGCTTCATCGCCCCGTCGCGCATTCGCTTCAAAAGCTTCGACCAACGCGAGATTCCGGCATATTACTTCCGGCCGAAGCAAGAGGACGCCGCCGCCCGCGCTCCAGTCGTGATCTACATCCACGGCGGGCCGGAGGCGCAGTACACGCCGCTCTTCAACGGCCTGATTCAATATTTCGCCGTCGAACAAGGCATCGCTGTGCTGGCCCCGAACGTCCGCGGCTCGGCCGGGTATGGCAAGACCTACCTCACGCTCGACAACGCCGAGAAGCGCGAGGAAAGCGTCAAGGACATCGGCGCGCTGCTCGATTGGATCAAAGCCCAGCCGGAACTCGACGGCGAACGCGTCTCGGTGATGGGCGGCTCCTACGGCGGCTACATGGTGCTCGCCTCGCTGGTGAATTTCCCGGAACGCATCCGCGCCGGCGTCGACATCGTCGGCATCGGCAACTTCATCACCTTCCTGGAGCGCACGCAACCATATCGCCAGGACCTCCGCCGCGCCGAATACGGCGACGAACGCGACCCGGCGATGCGAGCCCACTTCGAAAAGATCAACCCCAGCAACCGCGTCGCCGACATCCGCTCGGCGCTACTAGTCGCGCACGGCAAAAACGACCCGCGCGTCCCATTCTTCGAAGCCGAACAAATGGCCGCCCAAGCCCGCACCCAAGGCCGCCCCGTCTGGACCGTCTACGCCAACAACGAAGGCCACGGCTTCCAGAAAAAAGACAACCGCGATTACCTGAACGCGGCGATCGCGCTGTTCCTGGAGGCGGAGTTGAAGAAGTAAGCCATTGTTGTGGCACGGTCTCCCGACCGTGCCACGGGGGCTGCGTTATGCGCGGAACGGGAGACCTTCGGTCGGGCAGATGACACGGTCGGGAGACTTGTCAGCAGCGGTCGGGCGTGCTATCCCTGCGATTGGAACGGGCCGCGGCGGCGTGACGGTCAGGCAGCCTAGCGTCCCGCAACGTCAAACACCGTGGGGTACGCCATGTTGGCTCGTGCGTTAGGTCTGTTGGTTATCATCTCGGTCCTGTCGACGCAGTCTGGCATTGCCGGCCAGATCAGCTTGGATCGCTCGTGGGCAGGACGACTCTCAATCACAATCGGTGGTTTGGGCGGACAATACGTCGACGCTGTCCGCATTCCCGCCAGTCTGCATTCTGTACTCGATGACGTAAGCGACACGTTCACAATCCAGTCGCTCGTCTAAGACGAAATCGACATGGCGGGCAGCACAAGGGTCGATTACACACATGTTGAAACGTATCCGCCGTACGACTTTCCCAACAATGAGCCTGGATTGATCACATATCATGAGACGTTCAACTTGGACCGAATTGCGTGTCACATCTCGCGATACGAGGATCTCGAGCCATCCCAATTATTCTACTCCGAAGACGGGGTATGGACATCATCTCCGATTTTTCCGAATTATGACGACAATCTTTTCGTTGAGGTCGGGTTCACGTATTCGGCGACGGTTTATGAGACGACCAATAGTTTTTCCGGTGTGATCGAATTTGTGTTCGGACCTCCTCTGCTGCCGACATTCGAACTTTCTCCTGGCGATGACTATCCGTCGAGCCTGCAATTCGGTGCAATTCGGACAATTCGTTCGGAGAGCAAGACTATTCTTCCTACCGTTGGCTTGCCATTCACCCTGACCGCAAGTTTCGCCAGCGTTCCAGAGCCGTCAACGCTGAGCATCGCGACCCTGGCGGCGGCGACGCTTGCAATTGTGCTACGAACGAAAATCGCGCGCCAGAGTTGACGCCGCCACCATGTCAGGCACGTCCCTGGCGATCATTTGGGACGTTGACGGAATACTCTTTCGGGCCGCGCCATCACCTTCGTCCACGGTGCCTGACCTACCGCGTGGCCCCGACAAATCGAACTACAACCTTATCTCCCCCAGCGCAAACCGCTCAAACTCATCCGCTCCAATTAGCAAGCAACGCTGCGCCGTCGCCAACCGCGCCGCCGACGGATGAAACCGGGCGTTGGTGATGATCGCCGCGGCGTGGCATTGACGTTGCTTTTGCGCGGCGACTACCGCGCGCACCGCCGTGTCGGGAATCGTGCGTTCCGAAGTGTTGGCCTGGATCGCCACGCGATGAGGCCCGAACTCGGCGATCAGGTCGATGCCCGACTCGGCGCTTTTACGCTGTAGTTGCACCACCGCGCCGAGGGCCAGGAGCATTTCGGCCAGATAGTCGACCCAATCCTGGCCGCGCAGCGCGCGCCAATCGCGGCGGAGGAGCTGCGTGCGGCGGGCTTTCGCCGCGGCCCGCAGGGCGTCGCGCTCGACGACGTATTTGCGCAGGTTTTCCGTCGTGGCCTGCAGCGCGCGTTCGATCGACGCGCTGGTTTCTTGCTCGGCGGCTTCCTCTTTGCGATGCGCGGCGAGCCGCCCCGGGTTCGGAAAAAAAAGCAGCGCAGCGCACGTCAGGCCCGCCAGGCCCGCCGCCACGGCGAACGCCACCAGGCCGATGAGCATGGAATCGCTGATCAGATGCGCGACAATCAGCACGGGCGCCGCGCAGGTCGCCGGAACGACTAGCATCACGCCCCAGGGCCAAAGTTCATACTGCTCGCCCGGGGAGCGAAAGCGCTCGGCGGCGTGGAAGTAACGCCTGCGCCAACGCGAAATCCAGCCGGGCTGGATGAGCTTCCGCTGCTGCTCGAAAATCTCATCCCGCTGGCGTTCGAGGCGCGCGATGGTCGCCTCGACGAATTCGAGTTGCCGCTCCAGCTCGAAATCCTGGGGAACGACGTGCATATTCGACCTACGACGTGCGCAATTCCCGTAGCGAAACGAGCGTCCGCGAGGTGATACCGGGGGGTGCGTGCCTAGAACAGTTTAATTCCGCGACGCATGGCCGTCACCAGCGTTAATTGTGCCGGTTTCTGATCGCAAATTCATTGACACCTCATCCACCGGCAGGCAGAATCGCGGTATCCTTTTCACCTTGAATCGCATCGTCGATTTGGCAGCTGTTGGGGCAAGTAGATGAGTGGCCGGGGAGCGGCACGTCGCGGCCAGCGACTCGTCCGCTGGATCATTGGCGTCGCCGCAGCAACCTTTACCGGGGATTTGTCCGGCGGAGTGATCCGTCACGATCGTGCAGACTCCGAGTACCGCGCTCTGGCAAATTTGCCGGAATATCAGGCGGTTGGCCAGGTGCGTTCCATGATCGGCGGCAGCGGCCGCCTTTGCTCCGGGACGTTGATCGCCCCGAATTGGGTGCTCACCGCCGCCCATTGTTTGACGAACACGCCGACCGACAGCGTTTTTTACCGCAATTTCGGCGTCAGTCTGGACGCCAAGCGGTTGATTGTTCACCCGCAATTCAACGGTTCCGCCGCGAATGGCTACGACGTCGGGCTGATCGAACTCGCGGAGCCGAGCGAGCTGGTGACGCCTGCCCAACGGATGCGGGACCTTGTGCCGTTGGGGGCCGAAGCGACGATCGTCGGCTACGGGCTGACCGGCACCGGATTGACCGGCTCCATCGTCGGTACGCACGGCACAAAGCGGGCGGGGCGGAATATCGTCGATCGAAACGGCACAAGCATCTTGGATGAAAACGAACGCCCTTATCCGGAGTTCATGTTGTTCAGCGATTTCGACAATCCTTTGGACGAGACGGATAGCCTCTGGGGAGACGCCGCGCCGCTGGACTTGGAATATCAGACCGCGGGGGGCGATAGCGGTGGCGGCTGGTACATCGACTATGACGGCCGCGCGCGATTGTACGCCGTGCATTCCGTGGGCCTCAGCTTCGATGAAGGCGTCGACAACAACTACGGCGACGCCGCCGGCGGCACGCGCGTCACGCGGTTCAATAGTTGGATCGACCAACAGCTGGTCGATACGTACTGGATGAATCCGACCGGCGGGGCCTATGAGGACCCGGAAAACTGGTCGAGCGCCGCCACGCCGAGCGCCGGCGCGAACCTGCGATTTGCCTTTCCGCACGACTACGCCGTGGCGCTGGCGGGGAACCAACAGGCGGAGCGCTGGACGCTCGACGCGGGCGACGTTGATTTCCAACTGGTGGAGGGCGATCTGCAACTTGGCGACTGGAGCATCGCCGCGGGCGCGAGCGCGAAGTTGGAAGTCGCGGCGAATCACGTAGCAGCGGTTCATGGAGGCTTGAATGGCGCGGGGAAAGTGGCAAAGGCCGGCGCTGGCATGATGCTGCTGTCGGGCGCCGGGAACAGCGTCGGACAGCTGGATATACAGGAAGGCGGCTTTCAACTTGCCGACGGAGCGTCGCTGATCACGGAGAATATCGCGTGGGGATCGGCCGGAGCGACAAGCGTTGAATTGGGAACGAATGCATCGCTTGAATCGCCATCGCCGCTGTTTGTGGAGACCAACGTAGTGGTGACGCTAGGCGAGGGTGCGCTGTTGCGAACGCCGACGCTCACTCAGGCGGGACGATTGGCGATCGGGGCGAGTCAGACGGTGCTCGATGGCTCGCTCGTGCAGACGGAAACGGCAACTACCTCGATCGACGTGGCGGCGCTATTGCTGGAGGACGCCGGCGCGGCGCTCACGGTGGACGACGCGGCGACCATCGGCGGCACGCTGCGCCTGTCCCTGCCGAGGCGCTTCACGCTGCTGGACGATCGCGTGGTCACGCTGATGAGCGTTTCCGGTGAATTCAGCGGGCAGTTTTCCCATGTCGAATGGGACTATCTACCGTGGGGCCTGGATTACTCACTGAAATACGAGGAGCATACCGTTTCGCTCACCCTCCTAGGACCGGGCGGCGTCTGGCGACTGGAAGGCGACGCAATCCGCGATTTCGACGTGGCCATATGGGACCTCAACGACGTCCGCAGTCACTTCGGCGAGGCGACGAGCCGCGGCGACATGAACGGCGACGGCCGCGTGGATCTGGCGGACTTGAATGCCGTGCGAAATAGCTTCGGGAGGCGGAGTGGCGGCGCTTTCAGACTGGTGCCGGAGCCGGGGAGTTGGCTGCTTGCGATCGTCGCCGCGACCGCGTGTCTGATACTTACCCGACGCGTAAGCGCGGGGAAGACGACGTGATTTTTAAGCGCGATGCGAAGCCGGGAATCATAGTCGTCTCCCCCTCGCTGGCGCTGCGGGTCGGTGTGCGTGATTCCTCGGTTTGCCAATGGCTAAGCTCCGAGCGCGCTGAATAGCGTCCCGGAGCAAAGCGATGCAAACTGTAATCATGCGGCAGCGCTCGCGCCGCTAGTTGATTTGCAATACTTCATGCCAGTTTTTGTTTCCTTCCTGGTGCTTCGTGGCGGCCGATAGCTTGGCCTCGCAGCGCTTCAGCTCGATGGCGGCGCGCTTCACGGCCAGTTCGGCCAGTCGCATTCTGCTGGCCGAGTACCCGCCTTCCTTGGCGATTTTCCACTTCGGTCTGCTTCTCTTCCAAAGTGACCTTCGCCAATTCCACGTCGGACCGAAGCATCGCTAGGTCTTCGTCGCTCGCTCCGGCGAGGACATTGGGATCCCAATCTTTAACGATCTGCGTCGTATTGACGGCCACCGGCTGCGCGACTTCGATTCGCGTTCGGAGATCGTCCCCCAATACTTCGCGGGAGGTCGTTTGCGCCGGCTCGGCAAACATGACTTCAGACGTGTCCGCTGACTTAGTGAGAACCTTGTTCACAAGCATGTCGAATCCGAGTTGAATGGCTTGCGGCTGCTGACCGTTCTGATTGACGGTCAGCACGAGGTTGCCGTCGTCCGTGCGGCGGATTTCAATTGTCGAGCCGTCCTGCAGCTTGATCGTTTGCTCCGCCGCAGGGACTAGTTTCAGGGCCGCAGGGACTCGTTTCACGGCGTTGAATTGCGCCACGTCTTGCAAAACTGCCGTGGCGCCGCTGACTGCATCTGCGTTTTGATTGCCGTTCTGCGCGACGTTATCCGCCGAACCAGCTTGGCTGACCAGGAACAGTTCCTGGATGCCACGAATCTCGCTCAGCACGGGCACGACCGTTTGCAGGCCTTCGCCGACCGTGACTGTCGTCGTGGGAGTGCCTTCCGGGGCCGGGGGCGCGTCAGCACTGGTGGCGGCCGTGGAGGATTCCCTAGTCGCCGTTTCCGCGTTGTCAGCCCCTGGGTAGCCCCAAGTCAGGCCGGGCAGGGCCACGGTCGCCAACGTCGCGGCGAGCGCCAGCCCGCCGAGCGACAAGCGTCCGTTGGCGCGATTGTCAAAGACCATCGTCAATCTCCTCTCCAAAAAGCGTCGGGAAAACGTGCCTGCGCCGAACGCCGGCGCAAGCGACATCGGTTGCGCGGAAGTCGTCGACATCGTCAACAACCGCCGCGCGTAATCGGAGCGCGCCTGTTCCGCGCCGGAGAGTGCCATCGCGTCACAGGCCAACTCGCGGGTTTCGCGGAGTTGCCGGCGCAGATACCAGGCGAATGGATTCCACCAATGCATCGCGAGCGCCAGGAGCTCCAGGTAGACCACGAGATGGTCGCGCCGCGCGACGTGCGCCAACTCATGGGCAATGATACCGTCGCTGGCCACGATGATTTCCGGCGCGCGCAAGGCGTCCGGCCAAACGAGCCGAGGACGGCCCAGGCAGCAAATCAACGGCGACGCAACTCGCTGAGAAAACGCCGAGGCGACCGGCCGAACCCGCAGACGTTTCGCCGCTTGGCGTACCGCCACGACCAAAGTTGGCGATGGAGCGCCGGCGGTGCGCAGCACGTGCGATTGCCGCGCGATCGAGCGCAGCGCGAACGCGGCCACAGCCAAGGCGCCGACCGTCCAAAGTGCGAACGCGGATTGCATGTAGATCGACCAATCCGTCGGTCCTGGCCCGTGTACGGGTTCAATCTGAACTGCCGTGGGCTGCAAGGCCGCCAGTTCCGCGTCGGCCAGCAAATCAATCGCTTCCATCTCTACTGTGAATGGCGTGGCATCGTGAGAGGCGACCACCGCAATCTGCTGCGAATCGTCGCACCATGCGGAGCGCGCGGAACGGATGGCGTCTTGCGCCGACCAGGGCCAACGCACCAGCGGCGGCGCGACGAGTTTCAACAGCAACAACATCCACAACAGATGTTGCACCGCCGGTCGCGAACGAAAAAGCCAACACGCCGCCCACACAAACGGCGTCAACAGTGCGACGGAAACGGTGTTCTGCGCCAGCCACCAAAGCAGTGCGTTCATGGTCGACCCGCGGTTTCGAACTTGAGTTGTGCCGCCCTAGCGTTTTTTCCGCTCTTCCGCCAAGCGCGCAGAAAGTTGTTCCACGAGCTTCTGCAATTCGGCGATCTCCTTCGGCTTCAGCTTCTGCCGCTCGGTGAACGCCAACAACAACGGGGCCCATTGGCCGTCGCAGAGGTCGTCGGCCAGTTCGCCCATACGTTGTACGAGCAGTTCCTCGCGCGAGACCGAGGCGCGGAACACAAAGGCGAAACCGGACTTGTCGCTGGCGACGTAACCCTTCTTCTCCAGCCGCTGCAGCAGCGTAATCACGGTCGACCGCGCCCAATCCAGCGCCGCACCGGTCAACCGCTCATGCACCTCGCGCACAGAACCCGCCCCGTGGTCCCAAAGCGCAAGCATGACCTCGCGTTCGGCGTCGCTAATCGACGCCCTGGCATCGGGAGACATGGGGATAACCGCTCCTGAAACAGAAGGCCGCTTGTTTACATCATGTCAACAGCGGCATCTTATCTACGCGGTGTAGACAAGTCAAGAGCGGCGAAAAGAATTCTCAGGGTGAATCAGCTTTCGACTGTGGGAGGGGTCTCCGACGCCGATGAAACGGACGCGAGCGCTGCATTTCAGGGCGCTTTGCTTGTGAAAACAGGCAGCCCCGTCGGCGTCGGAGACGCCTCCCACAGTCGTTCCATTTACATAGGTTGAATCACTGGCCACACTTCAAGATGGGTTCGATACGGAACGTGGCACGATCTTCAACTGAACAGCTCCGGTTCAATTAGCTTCATGTATCGGTTCGCATAGAACAGGTCGGGCTGCTGGTAACGCGGACGCGACCGAATATCGAACTGCGGATCCTTTGGATTCTCCAAATCAAAGAGGACCAGGCCGAGGCCGAATACCTGACAAAGCGCGTCCAAACGAGCAATTTCATCGTCGGGCACCTTGTTTGACACGACAAGGTAAACTTTGTGGCTAAACAGGCAATAAGCGCATGCTTGGCCAAATGCCGTGACAAGTTCGTTGACGTCTGGCTTCACTTCCGCAGAAACGATCTCAACCGGCGCCTGAATGATGTCGCTGCGTTTCGATTCTCGTTTTCCGATCACATCGAGTGTTCCCCATTTGTCACGGAATTTCTTTCCGCCAAGCGCAATTGCTTTGGTGCATTCCTCGACTTCGTTGACCAACCATTCCGCAAACGGTTCGTAGAATTCGTCTTCGCGAACTCTTTTGGGCTGAGGCGGAATCAGCTCTTCCTTAAGCTGGTCAGAATCGGGATCGCGAAACTTCGTTAGCCGGAATAAACCGCGCGACGGCTTGTAGACCTTTTCAGGGAATTGCTCGTCCAGGTTTCATACTTTTCCGTGAACCGTGTTTTTCTTGAAGGTTCCGTCGTGCGTGAGAACCCATCGAACGAGTTCGGAATAGCGCAGTCCCTCAGGGTTGCCTTCAAGAGCTTCCAGTGCCGCGGCGACGATCCTGTTGGAGATGTTTGACATTTTGATGCCTGGTTCCAATCGGTTTCTGGCCTGCTTCGTATTCGAGTCCACTCAGCAAGCGCCGCAACCGGCGAGTCGGATGAGCTGCGTGCGAGCTGAATCGCCGCTTCCTCCGAGCGTTAACGCTCCGATTCGCTAAACCTTCTCCCAACTCCCCTCGCGCGCACTCTTCAGCACCGCGTCACAAACCTGTTGCGTCTCCAGCGCGTCGCGGAAGCTCGGCCCGGCTGGCTTGCCGGTGGCGAGTCCTTCGAGGAAGTCGGCTACTTGATGAACGAAGCTGTGCTCATAGCCGATTTGCAGGCCTGGCACCCACCAGTGGTCCATGTAGGGGTGTTCGCCGCCGTGGTCGGTGACGTGGATCGAGCGCCAGGCGCGGAGCTTGCTTTCGTCGTTGTGATCGAAGTAGCTCAAGCGGTGCAGGTCGTGCAGGTCCCAGGCGATCGACGCCTTTTCGCCGTTGATCTCGAACGTGTACAGCGCCTTGTGTCCGCGCGCGTATCGGGTCGACTCGAACGTCGCCAGCGAGCCGTTCTTGAACCGCGCGAGGAATGCGCAGGCGTCGTCGATGCCGACCTTTTCTACCTTGCCGGTGAGATTGTGTTTGCGCTCCTTGATGAACGTCTCGGTCATCGCGGAGACGGTGTCGATCGAACCGTTGAGCCACAGCGCCGTGTCGATGCAATGCGCGAGCAAATCGCCCGTCACGCCGGAGCCGGCCGCGTTGACGTCCAGTCGCCAGAGCGCCTCACCGCCTTGCGGCAAGTCGGTCGAGATCGTCCAGTCCTGCAAGAAGACCGCGCGGTAGTGAAAGATGCGGCCCAGGCGACCTTCGTCGATCAGCTGCTTGGCCATCGTCACGGCCGGCACGCGGCGGTAGTTGTACCAGACGATGTTCGGCACGCCCGCCTTCTCGACGGCGGCCACCATCTCGGCCCCTTCCTCGGAGTTCATCGCCAGCGGCTTTTCGCAGAGGATCATCTTGCCCGCGGCGGCGGCGGCCAGGGCGATCTCCTTGTGGAGATTGTTCGGCGTGCAGATATCGACGGCGTCGATGTCCTTCCGCGCGATCAGCTTCTTCCAATCGGTCTCGACCGACTCGTACCCCCAGGTATCGGCGAACGCCTTGGCCTTCTCGGCATCCCGGGCACAGACGGCCTTCAGGACCGGCTGGTACTCCAGGTTGAAAAAGTTGTTGACTCGGCGATACGCATTCGAATGGGCCTTGCCCATGAAGCCATAGCCGATCATGCCAATATTGAGAGGTTTGGGCATGGAAGATTTCCTTGAAAGACAATTGCCTGGGAGAGCCTGGAATCACCGACGAACGGACGCTAGCTTAACGTCAATTCCAGCCGAGGGAAATGATGGGGATTGTCGCACGCGCCAGCCGATATCCAGCTGATTTTCGCGCCCAGACTTGGCCGGCGACGAGCCTATCATTCCGTTCGGCGCGATTGCCCTCCGTGACACGAGACCGGCTGAATCGCGCGCAAGAAATGTCTCAACGGACCGAATAGATTTTGAACCCAAACCGGAGAGTATGATGGCGGACATTTCCACCAACAGCCAAGTCTCGCTCGGGTGCGGCACACTGATCATCATCGCCCTGATCGTAATGTTCTTCTCCGGCGGGCGCGACACGAAAGACATGCGCACGCAGTTGGAGGCAATGAATCAGAAGCTGGATCGGCTGGAGAAGAAGATCGATGACCTGGCGGGGAAGGTAGGGCAAGAACGCGCCGAGAAGAGGTAGTGTTCCTAACTACGACCTTTTACATGTCGACAGGAACAGCGCGGGTGCCTGGGGCAGAGGTACAGCACGCGCGAAAGCCATGGTCCAAGAAGCTGGGGCTTCGTCTAACTCGTAAACAGAGCGCCACAATGCCCCAGCCGGTTTGACGTGGGTGCTTTAATCCTTCGCCTCAGCCCCAGGCGCCCCACTTAGCGGAAATGCAGAGCACGAGAGAACGCCAATGAGGCGATCGCAGTAGACGTCTATTCCACCCAACCATGCGCGTCCCGCACTTTCACCATCGCTCCCAGGATCGAGTTCCACGTCTCCGGTTTCATCATCACCGCGTTCGGGAACATGCAGCCGTCCCAGCAGATGTGGCGGAACTTTTTCGTGAGTTGGCCTTGTTCGTCGCGGAGCCAGTGGCCGGCGTGTTTGGCGATGTCGAGTTTGCCATTCGGGTCGTCGGCCAGGCAGTGACGGCCCGTCTTGTCGTGGGATCCGGTGCCGTGGACCGTGGCGTCGTTCTGGGCGACATGGAAATCGATCGTCCAAGGTCGCAGTGCCGCGGTGAGTTGCTTGAGGGCGTCGTCGAGCTTCGCGCCGTCTTTCCAATCGTAGTTCGCCGGCAGGATCGCGTCCTCGGGCGCGTTGTAGCCGAGCGTGTAGAGGAGCGTGTGCGCCATGTCGGCCTGAAAGCCGAGCGTCTTCGGGCGATCGACCAGCTCCAGCAGTTGCACCATCCGCCGCCAACTGTGCATACCGCCCCAGCAGATTTCCCCTTCGGCCGCGAGGCGCTCGCCATGTTCGTCGGCGATCTTGCAGGCCTGACGGAACGTCTCGGCGATCTTCTGTTGATTGCCTTCCGGATCGCCGACCCAATCGCCGACGCCGCTCGCGGAGTCGATCCGCACCACGCCGTACGGACGAATCCCCAACTCGCGCAGGTACCGCGCGATGCGGCAGCCTTTTTCCACCTGCTGGAGGAATTGCGTCCGCCCGGCGCCTACGTCCATTGCGGACCCGCCGCCGGTGGGCGGCCAGACCGGCGCGACGACCGAGCCGATCACCAACTTGTGCGCGCGAACTTTGTCGGCGAGCCGTTTCAAATCGTCGTCCGAGGCGTCGATGTCGACATGCGGCGCGAACAGAAACAGATCGACGCCATCAAACTTGACGCCATCCACTTCGGCCGCCGCGGTGAGCGCCAACATGGTGTCGAGATCAATCGCCGGCTCAGAATCAGGACCTTTGCCAACAACGCCCGGCCAGGCGGCGTTGTGAAGCTTGGGGAAGGTATTGGTGTGCGTGGGCATGGCGGTGGGAGGAGGTGTAAGGAGATTGGAGGAGTAAAGGAGTAAAGAATGTCTTGTTGGAGCCGGAAGCGTCAGCCGCTACTTCATGTTCGCGCGGACCCAATCCTGGAACTCGAGCACGATGGACGTGTCGTCAATCTGCCCGCGCTTTTTCAACAGATCGTTGATCACCTGCGAACTGAGCTTGGGAAACGACAGACTAAACGGAATTGGCAGATACTCGGCATCATGGCGGCCAAGGAATGTGATCGCTCCGCTGGAGTGCCGCCAAATCTCCGGTACCATCATCGCCGCATACGTGGGCATGCGTTTCGACGAATTGCTTGTCACATCAATCTCAACGACCAAGTCCGGCGGCGGGTCACGCTGTGGATCGTAGTCTTCCTGTTCGCGAACTGCCCGCTCGTTGGCAATGTAGTACGCTTCGTCCGGCTCAACTCCGCAATCATCCGCTTCCGCAGTCAAAGTAGTGGAGCCAATCGCTTGGATTGGCATTCGCAATTCAAGCGACAACGCCCCGATCATGCGAGCAATCAAAGACTTCGTACGATCGTGCCGCTTGAGCGGGGCCATCATTTCTAAGGTTCCCTGCCAATAGGTATGGCGAACGGAGAAATCCCCCAGCGCTTCGAGGAACCGCTCGTAGTCCTTCCACTCCAGCCCGTAAACCACGGCCCGCATCTCCAGCGTGCCGCGATCGTAGGTGTGCCGCAAATGGCATTCGCCGAGCGCGTCGGTGAGCTTCGTGTAGACGTCCCACGGAACGCCGTGAAGGACGACGAATTCGTCGGATGGGGCGTTTGTCGCGGACATATCGACACCTATACCGTTTGCCGTCAAACTGCCGCGGCTGCTTCGTAGAGCGCGGAGTAGTTGATCCAAGCCAGCAGTCCGGTCAACGCGAATATTATAGCGTAAACGTACGGGCGTTCCTTACTGATAATCGCCGCAATCGCCATGACCAAGAACAGCAACGGCGGGCCGTAAAGTGTAAAGAAGTAGAGGGCGTCAATCGGGCTCCAGGCATGAAAGCGATCTTGAAACGAGATGAACACGAGAATCACGTTTCCCGCAACGTACGCAAGTGCGACGTGATAAAATCGCGGCATGCTTCGCCTCGTTCAATTGTCTGCGACAACGGCCTAGATGCCGGCGTAGGCGTAGTACAGAAACACAAAGTTGAAGTAAGCAGTTGCTGCAAGGATGGCGCCCGCGATCGGCCATTCATACCATTTCGCCTGGTCAACGCGAAGTGCGACCAAGAGCCCGATTCCCAGCACGATTGGCCCGAACCACGTGAAAAATTCAACCACATCCAACGCATCCGGCGGCGACAGTGCCCCCCGAGACGCCGCGATTGCGGCCAAACAAATGCCGCTAAAGTTGCACGCCACGTAAAGCAATGCAAAAACGACCCAGCGCCGCATGATCACACCCTAGTTGTGGCACGGTCTCCCGACCGTGACACTTTTGCGACCGTAGGTCTCCTCCTCTGAATCGTGGCACGGTCGGGAGACCGTGCCACAACGCGCTGCCTGACGCAACGACCCTGGCGGATTTTGACGACGCGCGCAACGCCCTATTTCCTCAAATAATCCCCCACCGACGGCAGCTTCCCATGCACATCCGGCCCGAAATACCGCAGGCCCACCAGCGGTTCGCTCCCGGTGTTTTCAATTTCCACGCCGCGCTTCGCTGCGGTGTGCGTGATGAACACTTCGTCCTCGGTTTCCTGGCCGAAGTGGATCATCGCCGGCGTTTGTAGCGCCAGCTTGCCCATCCGGCCGCGGCCTTGGACCGTGATCCAGCCGCTCGCGCCGGGGTCTTTGAGCGTGCATTTCGCGCCGGGCTCAATGGTCAGTTCCTTGGCGCTGAAGAGTTGTTCGCCGTCGACCTTGCCGTAGACGATCCACTTGTCGGTGTAGCCTTGGCCCGAGGCCGTTTCATCGACGATCGGCTCCAGGTAGTTGTGGTCCTTGAAGTGCGTGTCGACGTTCTTGTCCCAGTCGAGTTGCTCGATGATGAAGTCGAGGTCCTGGTGCTTGTCCTTCGGCACGTCTTTCACGAGCAGCGACCACGGCACTTCGCGCCCTTCGACCAGCGACTGGAACATCCCGAACACGTCGGAGCCCCATTGCGGTTCGTAGGTGCAGAGCGAGCCCGGCGCGTGCAGCACGCCCGGCGGAATCAACCAGCCGGTGCCGCGCTTCAGGCGATACGCGCGGGAGAGATCAAGAATGCCGTTGTCGCCTTGCGCCCAGTTCTCCAGGCACTTGCGCAGTTGCGCCTTCGTGGTGCCTGGCTCCAGGCCCATGAAGGTGTACGCAAAATTGTTGTCGACGTTGTTGTACTGCGGCGGGAAGTAATAGCTCTCCGGCTTCCCTTCCTGGCCAGTCAGCGCGGCGTGCTCGAAGCCCTGGTGCATGTGATGGGGGATCGGCCCCATGTTGTCGAAGAATTTCGAGTAGACCGGCCACTTCTGGAAGCGATCGAACAAGTCGTCGCCGATCAGCCGCACGCCGTCCTCGGCCACCGCGTCCTTGAGCAAGAACTGCTGCGCGCCGAACGTGACAAAGCTCAGCCCCTCGTGCCAGACGCGGCCGTCGTTGGCGGCCTCGGTTGTGCTGGCGAACCACCGCTCGTCGATCCCGCCGCGATGCGCCCCGTAGGCGTACCAATCATTCGGCGCCAGCTTGATCCGCTTCCCAGGATGCAAAAAGCTCCGGGGCACCCAGGTCGGCGTCAGCCGCAACAACCCGTCGCCGGCCTCCATGGCCTGAGCCAGCGGCTTGGCGACACTATCCCCTTTGACAACATTCGAACTGGCGGCCATGGGAGCGGATTCCTAATCGAAGCAAAGTCGAGTGGTGGGCGGAAGTTGCGGCGCAAGCGCCAAGGCCGGCGCACGCAAATGCCCGGCAGCACCCTGTTTTATTCCCCGGTCGGTGGCTTCGCAAGCGGCGGAGAATATGCGAGGCAGCCCATGGCACGACAGCGTGGCTCCCCAGCACTTCAACATTGCCTTGCTGGTGCGTTCGCTGGCTCGGGAATACCTCCAGCCGTCTGCGCATCTAAAGTGATGAATCGAAGTGTTGTTTCTAGTTCACACTACTCGTGTTTGGAGACACGTCGATGGTCGCCCGCATACTGGCAGCATTCCTGCTCATCCCGTCGCTACCTTCGTCCTCCGCGTCGGCCTGCGGCGCCGTTGGCCCTTCCGGCAAGCCCGTGGTGAACGCCGATCAAACTGTCATCCTCATTTGGGACGCCGCGACGAAGACCCAGCATTTCATTCGCCAGGCGTCGTTCAAGAGCGAGGCCGACGACTTCGGATTTCTGGTGCCGACGCCCAGCCTGCCCGAACTCGAAGAATCCGGCAACGATGCGTTTCCATTTCTGCTTAAACTGACTGAGCCGGACAAGCGAAAAGTCTCACGCCCCAGCGGCGGCTTCGGGTGCGGCTGCGGAGGCGCATCGAACCCCGTAACGGCGACGACTGCCGCCGTCGAGGTTGTGGCCGAAAAGCTGGTTGCCGGTTTCCAGGCAGTCGTGCTCAAGGCGGATTCAGTCGACGCGCTCGTCGGCTGGCTCAAAGACCACGGCTACGCCTATTCGCCCGAGATCGAAGCTTGGGCGAAGCTGTATGTCGAGGCCGGGTGGAAGTTCACGACGCTCAAAGTTGCCAAGGACAATCATGGCGATGAGACGAACGTAGCCGCTTCGGCATTGCGCATAAGTTTCCAGACCGACCGACCGCTGTTTCCGTATCGCGAACCGGATTCAAGAGGTTCGGCCGAAGGCCTGGGGGCGCGACATCGCCTGTTGCGAATCTATTTTCTCGGCGAGGCCCGTTACCAAGGAGAACTCACCCAGGAAATCGCCTGGACAGGCAAGGTCGCCTGGGCGAACAAGCTCAGCGCCGAGGATCGCAGTAAGACGCTGGAACTGCTGAAGCTGCCGGAATCGACAGGGCCCGCAGACTTTTGGCTGACGGAGTTTGAAGACAACTGGCCCTATCGAGTGGCGCCCGCTGACCTCTATTTCGCCCGCGACGCTAACCAAGGGAATGTAGAGCGCGATCCGATTATCGAGTACGCATCTTCCTCCTCGCCCGTGGACGTCATGGCATACACGCTCGCCTTCGCCGTAGTCCTGACCCCTTGGCTCCGTCGCTTTCGCCGCGGCAATTGTGCGGCGTAGGTGGCTCGCTATGAGCCATTCAAGTACTCGACGTCGCACTCAATCAGGCGATTCCATTCCAGTTCCGTACGTCAGGCGCCGCGTTTGAAACGCTTCGGCGATGGTTGCAAATGACCGTTGCAGCGTCCCGATCGAACCACTGAGGTTTGCCTGACAAAATGACGTCGCTTGTCAGGCACGATTTCGCGGAACCTCTAGGACGTCGCATCGGTGATTCGCTTGCAACGCCGTCGACTTCGTCGGCGGTGCCTGACCGACGTATGGTGACCGCAAAGCCGCTGGTTAAGTGAGCAATTCAGACGTTCGCATTGGCCCTATGGCGGAGGAGACCTACGGTTGGAAAACCGTCACGGTTCGGAGCCCGTGACACAGCAGAGATCGTGTTGCACAGCAACTGATGCCGAGCGCCATCAACACCCAGGCGGCTGGCTCCGGTACGGCCAGCGGTCCCGCCTCGCCAAAGTTGTTGCGCACCGCGTTGAGGTCGGCGATGTTAATGCGACCATCCCAATCCACGTCCCCAGTGAGGCCGATTCCGCTGGCCCCAAAGGAGTTTCGGACGGCATTCAGATCGGCCACGGTGACGCGACAATCGCCATTCGCATCTCCCGCGGGGCATTCGGTGAATGGCTCGTACACAACCAGTCCCGGGCGCATCAACGAGTCGTCCGCCATCAGGAACTCGAGCGCTAGGTCGCGCTTGGCGAGCGGATCGAACAGTATTCCCAGTCGAATCCGCGCGCCGGGGCCCAACACGTTCGCAGCCAGCGGATTCAGTTCGGCCAACATTTTCTCGCTGGGATTCGCTTCCATCCAGGAATCAAGATCACGGTCCGCGAAGCTGCTCCATGCGCCATCCTGCGGATTCAAGGACCCGTTTTTTGAAGAGATGCGATAGCCGTCGATCGGCACTTCCAACGACGACTGGTTCTCGAGGATCGCTGCTCCGGATTCTGGATCAATCACCAGCACCACGTCATTGCGCCAACCGTGGAATTCGACCGCGGCGCTCAGTGTTTGCTCGGACGGATCGAAATACCGAAATCGCAGATCCTGCACATACGCTTCACCGAGGGCGCCTGGCAGAAAATGATAAGCCTTGCCGAGTGTGAAGGTCTCGCTGGGCGCCAACGTCATCGTCCCGAGCGGATTCAATTCCGACAGCCGAGACGCGTTGGGATTCGCCTCCTGCCAATCCGCGAATCCTTGGTCAGCGAGACTTCGCCAGCCATTGTCTTCGAACGCCAAATGTCCGCCGGGCGAAGTCAGCGAGTAACCATCGAAATGGACGACCTCGGCCGAGGTATTTTGCACCACGACTTGGCCGTGCTGGCGGTCAACGCGCACCGTCAGCCCGCCCGATGCGGCCAGCGCGAAGCGACCCACGACGGCGCGATGATCGGAAGGGTAAGGCGTGACCACCAAATCGGCGAGGGCGTCGTTCTCTCCCACGACGATGGCGTCGATCGGATCGACCAACTCGCCGGCGTGATAGACAATATCAATCCGGTCATGGACTTCGTCCGGCCCGTCCAGAGGCGTCCACGTGTCTCCGCGACGTTCCACCGGATTTGAATGCACCGCGCGATAGGAATCCGTTAACCCAGCCTGCTCCGCCTTGATCGACGCGGGCCAGGCGACCTTCATGCCGAAGTTCATCCCCGCGTCGGCGGCCTCGGCCGTCCAATCCAAATGCGAAGGTTCGTTGAAATCGCCTACCAGGAACACGGGCGCGCCGTTCGTGAGATACGGCGACATCGTCTCCAGCGTTCGCGACATGGCGGCGCCCCGCGCGGCTTGAGCGGCCGCAATAACCTGCACTTCGGTCGAGATTAGGCCATCGCGAATGTCGTACGGCTGATACGGATAAGCCGCCAAATGCACGTTGAACAAATAAGCCGGCTCACCCGATGGCAAGGCAACTTCTACGCCGCTAGAGAGAGTTTGCGTGATCGGGTAGCGGCTGAGAACTGAAATGTCACCATCCTGCACGTGGTGATAGAAGCCAAGCATGTCGGCTAACGCCGCCGTCGAGCCACTCTGTTCTTGTAGGCCGATCAGATCGGCGCCCGACGTTTCGATCGCCTCGACGGTTTTCGTCAGCGGCTGCCCCAGCGCGGTGCCACCGTGCAGGATGTTGAAGGTCATAACTTTCAACTCCGCGCCATTCGCGACAGAGATTGACAACACTGCACAGATATACGCGCCGATCAGAATCGATTTCCACCGCCATCGAGACTCCACCGTCATGAGAACCCTCATCGCAGCCGGGTGCGCCTGGCATTCGAGAACCTGCAACAATGCCACGTCTATCGTAACACGCGGTGCCGAGCAGGTCTTTGGACGGCGCCCACGTGTCTTCCCGCGATTGTGCGTCAAGCTTGCTCCATTGCCTTCGCAGAACTGGGAAAAATGGCAAGCGGCTGCGGATCGATCGACGGAGCCAGATTGCGCATGCCGTTAACTCGATTCCGAGCCCCGCGCATCGGCGCCGGAAACGCCTCCGACGAGCTGTCGCAGATGCCGCCCCACAGCCCGCTCCAATACGCGCGCAATCCCCCACAACACCAACCGCCCAAACCAAGACTTCGGCCACAGCGCAAACTCCCGCACCACCTCCGTTGTTTCCCCTTCGCGCCGAAACAGCCAAGTCTCGTCGAACCCAGTCGCCAACCGGCTGAGCGGCGGCGAGAAATCCCCGAAACGAAGCTGCACCCGGCGGTCCGGCACCCACTCCACGATCTCTTCCACGTGGCTGGACCCGTCGGTGTTGGTCACGCGAATCCGAGTGCCAACGACTTCCGGCGTGCGGACCTCGAATTCCGCCTGGCGGATGCCGGGCAGGAACGCATAGCCGGTGAACTCCGGCCACTTGGCCAGGTCCAGGATTTGAGCGGCGATCTCTTCGGGCGGCTGACGGAAGTTGGCCCGGCAAGCAAACGTCACGGGGCGGATTCCAGGCATTTGGGCTCAGATTCGGATTCGAACCACGAAAGGGACGAAAAAAACGTTCGCGTTGGACGGGCCGAACGCAGATCCTCGCCCCAGGCGAAGTGAAACGTGCAGTGGTGGATGTTCCACCTGCCGATGAGCGGCGTTCGATTCTAGCGCAATGAGTCGACAAGCGCGTAGCCGCCCAAGTTTGTGGCGAAGGCGTGGCAAGTGCCGGTCACATTGAAGTAGGCGACCACGTACGGCGCGAACCAGAACAGCGGGCGGCGCGGGCCGCCCGCTGAATCGGCGCTTGGAGATGCATCCGCCCATTGGGCGGCGCGGGCCGGATCAAGAACCGGTCAGGGGTTCTTTCTTTTCGGTGATCACCGGGCACTGCGTCGCCAGTTCGGCGTTCAGCGCGGTGAAGTCCTTCCACTCTTCCGGAACGTTATCTTCCATGAAGATCGCCTCGACGGGGCATTCCGGAACGCAGGCCTCGCAGTCGATGCACTCGTCGGGGTGGATGTACAACATCTGTTCCCCTTCGTAGAAGCATTCGACTGGGCAAACCACGACGCAGTCGGTGTACTTACAGCCAAAGCAGGGCTGGCAGACGACGTGGGTCATGGGCAAGGATCTCCTTTGAAGTCGTGTCTTGCTGGCTGGGATCAAAACTTGGGCGGACACTGGGAAGTGTCGGCTGGGCGGCGGTCGAAATCGCGTTAATCGCGAAATCTTGCGCCGTTTGCCTGAGCCTCCTCAGATTCCACACATCCGCGGCCGAAGTGTCAAGTGCTTGTTTCACAAGCCTTTGGCGAGCCGAAAATGCGTTTCCCGGTGAATTACCGCCGGGTCGCCGTCGGGGAGCGGCCCCCGGGCGATTACACACGAAAATCGGCTTTCCCCCTGGTTTCACTTGTCTCGTTTTTTAGGTCCACCTAAAATCAGGAGGATATGGGGGCGAAATATCTGCTACCCCGTGCGCAGTCGATGGTCTCCGTAGGCAAGGATTCGCCCGATTCCGCGACCACGGGGATAAGAGGGAGAAGCCGTGGCGCTTTCTGACGTCGACCGCAATTTATTGGAGCGCTGCCTGACCCGGCAGCCCCGTGCCTGGGAGGATTTTGTCGACCGGTTCACCGGCTTGGTGGTGCATGTCATCAACCACTCGGCCCAGTCACGGTCGATCCGCCTGGTCCGCGAAGATTTCGAGGACCTGGCCAGCGAAGTCTTTTTGACCGTCCTGCGCGAGGATTTCGCGATCTTGCGACGGTTCCGGGGGCAAAGCAGCCTGGCCACGTACCTGACGGTCATTGCCCGGCGGGTCGTCGTGAGGGAATTGTTGGCCCGCAAGCAGGCCACTTCCCTGGCCGCATCGCATCCGGTCGCCAGCGCCGAGACGGAAGCCCGTATTCATGATCGCGAAGAAGTCGATCGGCTGCTGGAAGACCTCGAGCCGGGCGAGGCGCACATCGTGCGACTGTTTCACCTCGACGGCCTGAGCTATCACGAAATCAGTCAGTCGACCGGCATCAACGAAAACTCCATCGGGCCCCTCTTGGCCCGGGCCCGCGAGAAAATGCGCCGCGCCGGGGAAGCGGTCGGTTAGCGCAATCTGAACCGCGGGGGCGCTGAGAGGATCGTGTTCCGATCGCTGAAAACTGAACACTGAAAACTTCCAACTCCCACCGCCTCACTACGGAAACTTCCCCTCCGCAAGTTCTCGATCCCATTGGTCCATCAGCGGCCAATCGACGGCGCAGGTGCCGAAATCGGCCATGTGGAGGTAGCCTTCCACGCGGGCGATGGTGCGGTCCAAGAGCGCGTCGTCCTTGCGGAAAATCGGCCCGTGGCTGGGCAGCAGCCATTCCACGTCGCTGGCCCGAATGCGGCGCAACGAGCGGAGGAACGACGGGATGTCGCTGCCGTGATGGGCGTCGATCGCGCCGATGCAGCCGTCACGATAAATGTTGTCGCCGCTCATCAGCAAGTTGCCGAGGCGGAACGAAAGCTGGCTATCGGTGTGGCCGGGCGTATGCCAGACCTCGAGCGATTGCCCGCCGATCGCAATCCGGTCGCCGTCGTTGACGAGCGTATCGAGCTTCACCGGCGGCATCGCCATGTGAATGTCTTGCGCGGCGATCTCCGCAAAGGTGCGAATCACGTCGCCGGTGGCGAGCGGCTCGGCGGCGAGCGGATGACCGGTGACGGTCGTCTTCAGCAGTTGCTTGGCCTTGGCGAGCCCCTGGATGTGATCCACATCGGCATGCGTGGCGACGATCGTCTTGCAACTCGACAGCGGAAAATCCAGCTGTCGAATCGTTTCGATGATCTCGTCGACGGTTTCTTCGAAGCCAATGTCGATCAACGCCCATTCCGGGCCGTCGTAGACCAGGTAGACGTTGCAACCGATTCGCTGGCCCAACTGATAGTTGATCTCAATTACATGCGGAAATACCGGCCTCCGCTCGATCATCGCGCTGATTCCTCGCTGTTGTGCCCCTGGAGCAATTCCTGGCGGCTAGCTGGGTGTACTCCACGAACGCTGAGCGCTGCAGTTCTCGGCGGCTTTCGTCTGGAGCCGAGGTCTGTGACCTCGGCCGCAAAGCCAAAATCGCCGTTGCCGACTCGCGCCGCACCGGATTCTAGGTCCGCCCACGAACAGCGACAAGTAACTGCCCGCTAGCAAAATGCCGCTGCGGAGCAACGCGCGATAACCTCAAAATGCGCCGAACAGCGTCCCGAAGATTGCGAGCCAAAACGGCAGCGAACCCAGCAACGAATAGACGAACGCCGATTTGAGCCGGCCCTGATACCAGCCCCGGGCGCCGAGAAAACCGAACAGCGAGAACAGTATCAAGATCAGCGTGATGACGATCCGCTCCGGCCAGCCCGGCGTGTACAAGGCGTGGCGATTGCCGCCGAAGAACAACATGCGAAATGCGCCCGCGCCGTACAACATCCCGAAGATGCACATACAAACCGTGGCGAACACGCGCCAGTTGGGGCGCGCATGACGTGAAGTGACTTCGTCGACCGTGACTTCGAACGTCGGTCGCAGCGGGCTCTGTGGGACGCGATAGGGATTGTCGTCTTGATCCATATTGACCCTTCCGGCTTTACGAACGCAGATACTTATTAAGTCGCGCCACTCCAATGAAAAATCGACAGACCAACCGGCACAGGCAATCTAATCCGGCAAATCGGAAAAGTCGAGCGCGCAGACAGCCGCTCCTACACCAGCCCGTAGCGCCAGCGAGGGAGAGTTGACGGAATGTACAGATCGAGTTGAAACTCTCGGTTGCCCTGGGAGCGGCATGCGGAGAGTTTCATCTCGATCTGTACGCAGCGTCCGTTCTCCCTCGCTGGCGCTACGGGCTAGTGTGGCGCGGATAACTGTTCCTAACCCTGGCTCCTTGCCCGGCTTGTCGTACAATCAATTACACGAACTCAACCCTCGCACCGCGCGCACGCGGGACCCGGCCTTGGCACTTTCTCGGTGCTCCGTGTCTCCGTGCCTCGGTGGTACACCTCCTCGGAACCAGCAACGCGCGTGGGCACGATACCCGACGGATTTTCAGCCAGGATTCAGGCGCTCGCCGGCGGCCCGGTCGCGCGCCGGCTCGCGCAATGGGCGATGCTGCTGCCCAAGATCTCCAGCTATGAGCCGGAGCTGATGGAGCTGAAGGACCACGAGTTGCGGAAGCGCAGCCTGTCGATCCAATACCGCGCGAAGGCCCTGGAACCGCTCGACCGATTGCTGCCCCAGGCCTACGCTTTGGTCCGCGAGGCCGGCCGCCGCGCGCTTAACATGCGGCACTTCGATGTGCAGATGCTCGGCGGCGCGGCCATGCACCAACATTGCATCGCCGAGATGCAAACCGGCGAAGGCAAAACGCTCACCGCGACGTTGCCGTTGTATTTGAATTCGCTCACCGGCAAGGGCGCGCTGTTGGCCACGGTGAACGATTACCTCGCCCGTCGCGACGCCGAGTGGATGCGGCCCCTCTATGAAATGCTCGGGCTGACGGTCGGCGTGATCGAAACGCAGATGTCGCAAGCGCAGCGGCGCAAAGCCTACGCCTGCGATATTACTTATGGCACGGCCAAGGAATTCGGCTTCGACTTCCTCCGCGATCGCTTGTTGATGCGGCGGATCCAGGAAGGCGAGACCGACGTGCTGGCTGGCATGCTGGGGCAGTTCTCAGGCGAGAAGAACGAAAAGCCCGTGCAACGGGGCGCGTACTTCTGCCTGGTGGACGAGGCGGACAGCATTCTGATCGACGAGGCGCGGACGCCGCTGATTATCAGCGCGCTGCCGACGGAGGCGGAACGGATCGCCGTTGAATGCTATCGCTGGGCGTCGTCGATCGCGAATGATTTCATTGAGGACGATCATTTCGAATACGAGCACGACAAGAAGAAAGTCGAGCTCTCCGCCACGGGACGGCACTTGGCGCGGCGCTTGACGAAGCCCGAGGCGATGGACTCGGTCGGCATGTACACGATCTACGAGTACGTGGAGCGCGCGATCAAGGTGCATCGCGAGTTCACGCTCGACCGGCACTACGTGGTGCGGGACGACGAGATTGTGATCGTCGACGAGTTCACAGGCCGCTTGTCCGAAGGTCGCAAATGGCGCGACGGCATTCACCAGGCCATTGAAGCGAAAGAAGCGATCACGGTGACCGTGGCCACCGGCCAGGCGGCGCGCGTCACCGTGCAGGACTATTTCCTGCGCTTCGAAAAGCTCGGCGGCATGACCGGTACGGCGTCGAGCTCGGCGAGCGAATTCCAAAAGATCTACAAGC
>Ga0163153_10000953_pt1 | contig 47435 bp, 42 predicted proteins | sample OliLakLV19MP6IB1_FD_148629 | JGI IMG/M metagenome (GOLD analysis project Ga0163153, IMG submission 148629) | Freshwater microbial mat bacterial communities from Lake Vanda, McMurdo Dry Valleys, Antarctica - Oligotrophic Lake LV.19.MP6.IB-1 | ecosystem: Environmental > Aquatic > Freshwater >... | reverse complement strand
TGCCCTCACCCCTCGACCATCAATATAAATTTCATTATTATTTTGATCTACTATGTAAAGTTTATCTTCATTATTTACAAACACTCTTCCTGTAATCTGATATTCGTATCCAATATCAAAAGAAATGAATATTTTATTGAATATATATTCACCACTAAAGAACGGCATAAGTCCAAAGTTTAAAGAATGATAGCGAGTAGAATTTTCTATTGACGACCCTGCTATATCTAATCTTTCTTTTACCCGAAGTCGATTAAAGATACCTGAGGCTCTTGCATTTGCTGATATAATGAAATTTTTCTTGGACACAAAAACCTGACCCAATCTTAAGCCGATTGCGTTGTATCTGACTAAATTATCCCGAAATATTTTGCCTGAATAATCACCATATGTGGTTCTGCTTCCGGTAGAGCCGTGAGTTATTGATATCCCATAAATTGTTTTGTTATTTGTATAGCTTGCTTCTCCATGGTAATATACGTAGGGCGGGAAGTTATCGGTAAGACTAGGTTTAAGCCCCATAAAATCAGTGGCAACAATTGACTGATCAAAGTTTTTCAAACTTTTCATCGAGTAGGTGGCAATCCCGGAACCAATTGACACACTGAAATTCTGAGAAAACAAGTGGCTACTGAGAAAAAATAGGAGAAAGAAAATGTTTATTCTCATATTAATCAATGTAAACGTAAGGACTACTTGATACTATTTGATTGCTGGCCTGAACCGAAATTATATATTCAACTTTACCGGTTGTATATTCTGTGTCAAGGTATTGGGTAATGTTTTTGTCGGAGAAAATTAAGTTCTTGCACCCTGTAAACGAAGTGGATTGTGGCGAATCGTAGCATCTTTTTGTCAGGTAGTAATTTTGAAAATTAACTCGTTGGTATTTGTTCCAAATTAAATTGAGTTTTCCTCCTGAATTTTCGACCGAAATTATTTGAACTGGGGTGGGTGGGTCAATGTCGATAATAATTGGCCACTCGCGCGAAATTGAAAATAACTCTAACCCTAACTTACCGGCTAAACTATTGGTTCGCTTTGAAAAGATAGAGGTTATATGGAGTTTATGTGAGCCTGTACCTAACTGATTTACGTTAATCGTAAAAAATGAATTTCTGCTATCCGATACCAAAATTGAATCGCTGTCGATTAGTACGAAAGTTACAGATTCTAAAATTCCCACTCCGTTCAAAGAACATTTGCTTTCCTTAGTTTGATATAAAGAAATGGTATCGGTCGCTGTGTTAAGGGTTAAGCTGACATCACTTATGTCCGGCTGATTCACTACCGTAAAATCTTCCTCATTTGGCACAAAATCACATCCCAAAGCTATCAGTAGAAAGCTCAATAAAAGGCGATTGATTTTAACCATCTTCTTTCAATTTAAACGAAAGCAGGTATTCCGGTAATATGATTTCCAAGTATCAACAAGTGAATATCATGTGTTCCTTCATAGGTGATAACAGATTCCAAATTCATCATGTGACGCATCATCGGATACTCTCCTGTAATCCCCATGCCGCCATGTATCTGACGTGCTTCACGTGCTACATCCAGTGCAATTTTAATATTATCACGCTTTGCTAACGAAATCTGGGCTGTAGTGGCTTTGCCTTCATTCATTAGTACACCTAATCGCCAATTAAGAAGTTGTGCTTTCGTTATTTCTGTTAGCATCTCAGCAAGCTTCTTCTGAATCAACTGAAATGATCCTATCGGTTTGCCAAACTGAATTCTTTCTTTTGCATAGCGCTGCGCAGAATCATAACAATCCATAGCAGCACCCAATGCGCCCCATGCAATTCCATAGCGCGCTGAGTCTAGGCACATCATCGGGGCGCCTAAACCACTTTTACCTGGCAGTAAATTTTCTTTTGGAATTTTCACATTATCAAAAACCAACTCGCCTGTTGTGCTCGCGCGAAGCGACCACTTACCGTGAGTTTCTGGTGTTGAGAAGCCAGCCATGCCACGTTCCACAATCAATCCGTGAATTCGTCCGGCTTCATTCTTCGCCCAAACGACAGCAACATCAGCTTTTGGCGAATTTGAAATCCACATCTTGGCACCATTCAATAAATAGTGGTCGCCCATGTCTTTAAAGTTAGTAACCATACCACTCGGATTAGATCCATGATCGGGCTCAGTCAAACCAAAACAACCCAACCATTCGCCATTAGCAAGTTTGGGTAAATATTTTTTACGTTGCTCTTCACTTCCAAATTTGTAAATTGGATACATGACTAATGAACCTTGCACAGAAGCAGTCGATCGCATGCCTGAGTCACCGCGTTCAATTTCCTGCATCAAAATTCCGTAGGAAATATAGTCTAATCCACCACCACCATACTCTTGCGGAATAGTAGGTCCAAACGCTCCGATCTCGCCAAACTTTTTAACAATCTCGTAAGGAAAAATTGCTTTCTGCGCCCATTCTTCGATGTAAGGTGAAATCTCACGTTTCACAAATTCGCGTATGGAGCTGCGAATAAGTTTATGCTCTTCTGTTAGCAAATCATCGATCAGGTAGAAATCGGGCTGTTCGTAACTATCTTGCTTTAGTGATTTTTTAACCTTGGGTTGAGATGGGGTAGCCATAATTTTGGATATTCTTTTGAATGGGTCAAATTTACGCAAGTATTGATAATTCTATGGACAAATCTTTAGATCCCGTGCTCGTTGAACAATTGAAAAAGCTTCAACAAAAGTATGCCGTAATGGGGCAAGACTTATCCAGTTACCTGGATGGTTTGTTGCATTCAGATTATCTGACCTATTGGGACTACATTCATTTAGATACTTTGTTGAGTCTTCAAAGTCCGAAGACACAATTTCCGGATGAAAAAGTGTTCATTCTTTATCATCAGATCACAGAACTTTATTTCAATTTGATACTTTGGGAAATCGGACAGATTGCAGAAAAGGAAAACATAGAAGAGAAATTTTTTATCGAAAGATTAGATCGAATCATTCGCTATTTCCAATTATTGGAGAATTCATTTTCGGTGATGGTAGACGGCATGGAGCGTGATCAATTCCTTAAATTTAGAATGTCTTTACTACCAGCGTCTGGCTTTCAGTCGGCACAATATCGGTTGATTGAAATTTGTTGCACGGACATGGTTAATCTGGTGCATACGCAATTTAGGGAGGCAATGCTTGAGTATAGTGACATTGGTCAGCAGGTTGAGCATTTATATTGGCGCAGTGGCGCTACCGAATTGGCATCTGGTAAAAAGACGCTTACACTACAACAATTTGAAGAAAAGTATATGAAGACTTTTCTGGATACGGGAATGAAGTATCGAACAAAAAATTTACGAAAGATTTACCTGGAAAATTTTCCTACTTCAATAACTGTGATAGGTCGCCTGCGCGAGTTAGATATGTTATCAAATGTATTGTGGCCTTTGGCGCATTTAAAATCTGCGGGTCGTTACCTGCATCGCGATCCGGACGATATTAAAGCAACGGGTGGAACCAATTGGCAAAAATATCTGCCACCACGCTTTCAGCGGATTATGTTTTACCCAGAGCTCTGGAGCGATCAGGAAAAAGAAGAGTGGGGGAAGGCCGCAGTTACAAAGGCGATCTCTAAATGATTTAATTATCTTTGAGATTACGATTGCATGAAGAATCTGGTACTCATATTTTTAATTCTTCCACTAACGCTGCTTGGTCAGGGAGTCACTCGCAATACCTATCACGATGCCGAAAAAAATAATCTGAAAGAAGTTTATCAGGTTAAGGACACAATTCAAAACGTGTTGCATGGTCGTTACATTTCCTACTTTCTCAATGGCAACATTGAATCAAAAGGTCAGTTTGTAAATAATGAAACCTCGGGAGTGTGGGATTTTTATTATGAAACCGGCAACGTGAAGATGCGCGGCATTCTGCGCCAAAATTCTAACTATGGGTTGTGGCAATACTTTTATGAAAGCGGCCAAAAAAGTATGGAAGGCACAATCATAAATAAACTTCGTGAAGGAAATTGGAAATTATATTATGAAAGCGGTGACTTAAAAGAAACAGGAGAGTACACCGACAATAAACGAACCGGAGTTTGGAAAACTTTTTTTGAAGATGGGGTACTTCGAGGGCAAATAGAGTATTCTGAGAATCATGGACGATACACTGAATACTATCACTCGGGAAAAGTTTTTGCAGAAGGCCCGAAGGCTGAAGCTCGCAACGTTGGGCATTGGCGCTATTTTTCGGAAGGCGGAGTTTTAGAAAGTGAAGGCGAGTTTGTAAGTGGCAAGAAGAATGGAAACTGGAAAAACTATTATACTTCCGGAAAAATTTCTTCTGCAGGAGATTATGCAAATGATGAACCTGTTGGTCTATGGAAATATTATTTTGAAGATGGCGCGCTGAGTTCTTCAGGTGAGTTTGTGGGTGGGAAGAAAAACGGTTTTTGGAGTGTAAATGGTCCTGATGGAAAATTGAAAAGTGAAATTACTTATCAAACCGGCAGTGGCGAGTATCGCGAATATTATCCATCGGGCAAATTAAAAATGAAAGGCTTGATTCAAAACGGTAAGAGCCAGGGGCTATGGAATTATTATTATGAAGATGGTAGGTTAGAAGGCGATTGCGATTTTGTGGAGGGGAAAGGAATGTATAAAGGATACTTTAGGTCTGGGTCGCTTCAAACAAAAGGCGCGATCGATAATGATTTACGGGTTGGCACCTGGGATCTTTATGAAGAAGATGGTAAACTTTCCGGCTACTACAAACCTGTATATGAAAACAATGTGCTTGCCAATGAAATCGCCAGCTTAGCAAAAACACAGAGCAAGGTGAATAAAGCAGTTTCAAAAAAAGGCTTTTATTATTTTAAACCTCGGGTTTACGAATACCGAGGCGTTATCGTTGAGGGAAACCCAGCTATGTCATTTGTAGGCTCGATGCCTTTTGGAATTGAGTTTTACAACGAAAAGCGTCTTGGTCATGAATTTGGTTTTGAGGCTATTCGAAATCCTTTCTTTACTGCTGACTCAGATATACCTATGCGGGATGTGTTCGATAGGGGCTATGCGATTTCTGTCAAACAGAAATTTTATAACCCAATGAAAACCGGGATGTGGTATTTCGCGCAGGAAATTAGGTTGACAAACGTGAGTCATTTTTCTAATATTGACTTTCCGTTAGCGCCTGGCAATGTATTAACGGCCAGTGCTTCTGAACAACGCGCTGAGTACGGATTATTACTGGGGACTAGATTGATGGAAAAGAATGATGGCGATGGCTTTACTATTGATGCGTTCGTTGGCTATGGAATCGGTTACAGAATTTTTGATGTTGAACCAATTTTTGAAACCGTATTTGAAACCGTCAATCAAAAGAAGCTATCACAGACTTTTCGTTTCGGGCTCAACTTTGGGTATTCGTTTTCTTTTGATGGCAGAAGGTAAGTAGTTAGTTGACAAATATGCAATTGGCAAAAGTTTTCCATTATCACCCAGCGTTGTCAATTGATTGGTTATCAATTGTCAATTTTATTTGAACCTTTCCAATGAAAAAGACAGAAGAAGTTCAGCTTACTCCGCAAGAAGCTTTTGATGAGCAGCTAGGTACATCAGCACTTTATCAAAAACTGAAAATACCAGATAACGGCAGTGTTTATCTTAATCCTGTTAAGCGATCCATTGATGCACGAGGAAGAAAGGTTGTTGTAAAAGTTCTTGTTGAACTTATTCCTAAGCCTGAGTTCACTAAACTGATTTCATACACAAAAAATTATCCTAACGTCTCGCAAGCTGATTCTGTAATTATAGTTGGTGCCGGTCCGGCCGGACTATTTGCTGCAATTCGGTTGATTGAATTAGGCGTAAAGCCAATAATACTTGAGCGCGGCAAAGGCATTCAAGCTCGAAGAAGAGACATTGCAGCAATCAATAAGCAGCACATTGTAAATCCTGAATCAAACTATTGCTTTGGCGAAGGTGGTGCGGGCACGTATTCGGATGGCAAGCTTTATACACGATCGAAAAAACGAGGCGATATAAGGCGAGTGCTTGAAATTCTAGTTGCTCATGGTGCCAATGAAGATATTTTATTTGACGCACACCCCCACATTGGCACTAATAAATTACCACAATTGGTAGCCGCTTTGCGCGAAAGTATTTTACAAGCCGGAGGCGAAATCCATTTTGATAAAAAGGTGACTGAGTTTGTTCTAACTAACCAAGAGCTCACTGGGGTTGTTACACAAAACGGAGATAAACTAACTGCACACTCAGTTATTTTGGCTACCGGTCACTCGGCTCGTGATATTTATCTATTGCTGCATCAACAAAATATTCTCATTGAAGCAAAACCCTTTGCATTGGGAGTAAGGGTTGAGCATGCTCAAAATCTGATTGATCAGATACAATATCATTGCCCGACAGAACGTGATAAATTTCTACCAGCCTCTTCCTATGCGTTAGTTCATCAAGCGGATGTTAATGGTAAGCAGCGTGGAGTGTTTTCGTTTTGCATGTGTCCGGGTGGTTTCATAGTTCCGGCTGCAACAGCTCCTGGCGAGATTGTTGTAAACGGCATGAGTCCCTCCCGCAGAGACTCAAAGTATGCGAACTCAGGAATAGTTGTTTCAGTAGAAGAATCAGATTTTAAATCATATCAAAAGTTTGGTCCCTTAGCGGGAATGTATTTTCAATCCGATGTTGAAAAACGTGCCTGCCAATTGGCAGGTGGTTCTCAAACAGCGCCAGCTCAACGCTTGCGCGATTTTGTTGAAAGTAAGGTTTCAAATTCCTTGCTAGATACTTCCTATCAGCCTGGACTTCATTCCGCAGACATGCGAGAAGTATTGCCAGGGTTCATAGCCGATAGTTTGCGTCAAGGATTTAAAAACTTTGGAAGTAAAATGAAAGGCTACTTAACGAACGAAGCGCAGATAGTGGGTGTTGAAAGTCGTACATCTTCACCAGTGCGTATCCCGAGGGATAAGGAAACGTTAGAACACATTAAAACAAAACGATTATTCCCTTGCGGGGAAGGAGCGGGCTACGCAGGAGGAATTGTGTCGGCCGCTATGGATGGCGAACGATGTGCCGAAGCTGCTGTGCGTATGTATATAAAAAAATCTGTATGAAGAAGACGGTAATTATAGGAGCAACAACAAACCCAGCACGTTATGCTTTTACCGCTGCGGGCATGCTCTCAGAGTATGGTCATGAGATTGTTCCAGTTGGTATTAAGTCAGGTTCAGTCTATGGAAAAGAGATTTTACAAATCAATAAGCGACCTGTTATTACAGATGTTGATACAGTAACTCTATACATTGGTCCGCAACATCAACCCCAACATTATGATTACATTCTTAGTCTTAAGCCTAAGCGCGTAATCTTTAATCCAGGAACTGAAAATGCAGAGTTCGAGAAACTGGTAACAGATTCAGGAGCGGAAGCCCTTGAGGCTTGCACCTTGGTTCTGTTAAGATCGAATCAATATTAATAGACTTGAATTACTCCTTAGGATAAGCAGCAATTGCGCCAACACAAACAATACGCCACTTCCCGTCTTTCTTTTCAAGCACTCGCACATGCGAGGTTTCATCATAATTGATGTTGTCTTTCACTTGCTGTTTGTAACGGGCATAGGCACCATTTCCATAGATGCGAATACTTTCCCATGTGCGATCAATTTTAACCGCTTCGTCCTGATGCGCCACATCAATTTGCCGGTTGGGTACGTGCGTTCTAAAATACTCATCGAAATTCTTTTTAATGGCATCCCATCCTTCAATAAAACTTGTACCCGTAGAATCTGAATATGACCAATATGAGTATGCAGCCGGCAGCCAACTGGCTTCCCAATCCTTTTGGTTGAGATTAAAAAAAGAAGAAGTCTCTTTTTCAATTACTGCTTTAATAGCAGCAATTTCTTTCGCGTCCTGCGCGACAACGGATGAAATCATGAAGGATAGTAATCCCGCCAGAATTAAATTTTTACTGATTTTCATAAAGTAGATATTTATGTGGATAAATTAATATAGTTACTGATCACTGAAAACCCAACACCGACTATTGATTACTAACGCTCCTCGCTATCGCCACAAGGCAAACAATTTTCCATTTCCCATCAATCTTTTCTAATACCCGCATCTGAATGGTCTCTTCCAAATCGATTCCGTCTTTCATCTTTTGAGTGAACCGCACATAAGCGCCATTTCCATAAATCTTAATTTGTATCCAGTCAGTTGTTATTTCTGCATTTGCTGGGTGTGCAGTTTTAAAATATTCGGCAAATGTTTTATTCAATTCATCCCAGCCCTCGCTGTAGGTAGATGTTGTAGCATCGGAATAAGTTCTGTAAGCATAAGGTACTTTTAGCCACGTGTCGGCCCAGCCTTTATAATCCACATTCATGAAGGCTGAAGTTTCCTTGGCTATTATAGCCTTTATAGCTTCTTCATCCTGGGCGATCAATGGTAATGTAACAATAAAGAATAGCAGGCTTAATAGAAATATGGGCAGCACTTTTCTCAAAACGATCAGTGGGTTACGTGAACTTTCATCAATTTAATAATATTAGATTGAAATATGGTGCTGAGGTAATTAATTTCTAAAAAGTGCGAAAAATCATGTTTCTGATATTAGGATATGATTAAGTTTATAAGAATAAACCCCCACGGTATGCTTACAGATGGAAAACTTATTCCAATAAAAAAATTCACAGTAACGCCTAAAAAGAAGGTGAAACTCAAGAACTTCGATACTGAGTATAAGGGCAAAACCTTAAATAAATCCGATTCGGAGGTTCTTTTAGAAAACGGGCGTAAGGAATTGGCAAAAGTGCAAGACGAATTATATGCCCACAATCGCTATGGGGTTTTAATCATTTTGCAGGCTATGGATGCAGCAGGAAAAGACGGTGCTGTTAAACACATCATGTCTGGATTTAATCCATTGGGGGTAAAGGTTTACAGTTTCAAAGCTCCAAATACCGTAGAATTAGATCATAATTATTTGTGGCGGCATCAACTTGCTTTGCCAGCACGTGGCGAGATAGCAATCCATAACCGCTCGCACTACGAAAATGTGTTGGTAACTAAGGTACATCCAGATTGGATCATGAACGAGCGCATTCCCGGTATAAATAGCGTTAAGGATGTTGATGAAGAATTTTGGCAACAGCGGTACAAACAGATCAGACGATTTGAAAAAAATGTTTCCGATAACGGAACCGTGATTATGAAATTCTTTTTGAATGTTTCAAAGCAGGAGCAAAAGAAACGATTTCTTGAACGCATTGACGACCCAAGTAAAAACTGGAAATTTTCATTGAGCGATTTAAAAGAGCGAGCTCACTGGGATGAATACCAAAAGGCGTATGAAGAAGCATTGAGTGCAACCTCAACTGACTATGCTCCTTGGTACGTAATTCCTGCGGATGATAAATGGTTTACCAGGCTAGCAATCGCTTCAATAATTGCCAAGAAATTTGCAACTCTAAAAATTAATTATCCAATTGTTAGTCAAGCGCAAAAAGAAGAATTACAAAAGGCAAAAGTTCAACTGATGAACGAGCCGGAAATAGGTAAGGCTGGTAAGAAGTAATCGGTATTCGGTAATTGGTATCCGGTGTAAACTCTTCACCGATTACTACTTACCACTAATTCTCCTCCACCTGTACAATCACCTCGCGGCTGCGAAGTGCCTTGGCAAGGTCTGGTAATTTTTTTCGGGTTTCATCATCCCATGGGTTGTTCATCAAAACAAGCAGTTTTAAAGATTCAAGTTGCGATAGCCCGTTTGGTAATTCTGAAATTTGATTTGACGAAATATCAAGATTTTCGAGTCTTGTTAACCTGAGTAAATCCTGTGGGACTTGTATTATCATGTTGTTGTTGATCCTAATTACCTTCAACTTGGCCATAGAAGCTATGCCTGAAGGCAATTCACTTAGCCTATTATTAGACAGATAAAGTTCCTGAAGATTTGGAAGTGTACTCAGACTTTCAGGTAGCGTTAAGATTAAATTGTTGGAAAGATAGAGCACCTCTAAATTCTTAAGGTCGGCAATCCTGCTATCTATCCTCTCAATTTGATTGTAGTAAAGGTCAATCTCTTTCAGGTTTTGAAGAGAATAAACTCCTTCCGGAATTTCCTTCAGTTTATTCGTATAAAATGATAACTGCTCAAGCTTGGTTAGTAATGCAATAGCTCGATCAACTTTTTCAATTTGGTTGTAATTGAGAGTTAGCCGCTTCAGGCTTGGAAAGTTTTTAATAGATGCTGGTAATGCGGTAATCTTGTTCTTCTGAAGTTCAAGTTTTTCGAGTGATGCATGAACCGGTATTCGATCATTCTTAAGGGTAATTTGATTGTTGCTTAACAGAAGCTCTTTTAATTTTTTATTCTTTGATGCTCCAGTAGGAAATGCTGCCAACTCTGTTGCGGCAAGGTCAAGTTTCTCCAAGTTCTTAAACTTCTTAAAAGAAGTTGGAATCAATTCAGGATTGGCTCCCTTTATCACAAGAGTTTTTACAGATTCATTTTTCGCCAGTTTAAGTTTGCGGGCAGGTTTATTATTTAAAACCTGAATGGTTGTTAAATGAGAGAGGCCTTTCAGTTTGGGGATCTTCCTGATTCTCGTGTTAACCAATTGCAATGTTTCGAGGTCCTTGCACTGTAGCAACTCTTTAGGAATCTTTTTAAGAGGTTTGGAAATAGTTAAGTTTTTAACATTTGAGTTATCAATTGTAGGATCATATAGAGCAAAATCAGCGGATCCTCTATAAACCTTGCGGAAGCCCACAGTTCCATTTTTGCGAATGTCAAAGATTATTTTCGTCAGGCTATCGACCGCTGCTTGATTTGCCTGCGAACCCATTATGTCCTGAAACCCCTTCTGAGCTGAAGTATACTTAACTGAATCATCTAACGATTTAAAGATGGGTTCTTCCAAAATCCAAAATTCAGTTTTAGATACTTGGGAATAAGTGACCGAAGTTGCGGAAATCAAGATCACTAAAACCACTAATTTTTTCATGATGCTTTGGGATTTACAAACTAAAACTAAACAATTAGTTGGTTAGTATAAAGTTCCCTGAAATAAATTTTAATCAACTCAAAAAATACTTCCGTTTTGTATTCAAAAAATGCGGAAAACGCTTTCCAAAACCTTATTTTTGAAGGTTATAAAATGTTAAAATGAACGAAGAAAAAGCAAAGAAGGAAGCCAATTATTCGGCAAGTAATATTCAGGTTTTAGAAGGTTTAGAGGCTGTGCGCAAACGCCCCGCTATGTATATAGGTGATATTGGTGTAAAAGGCCTCCATCACTTGGTCTGGGAGGTAGTTGATAACTCAATTGATGAGGCTCTTGCTGGCCATTGCGATACCATTGATGTGACTATTAATGTGGATAATTCAGTAACGGTTGAAGACAATGGTAGAGGCATACCTACCGATATGCATGAAAAGGAAAAGCGGTCTGCTCTAGAAGTTGTTATGACCGTGCTTCATGCGGGCGGAAAATTTGATAAAGGATCATATAAAGTATCGGGCGGGTTGCATGGTGTTGGAGTCTCTTGCGTCAATGCTCTTTCATCAGTATTAAAAGCAACTATTTACCGCGAAGGAAAAATTTTCGAACAAGAGTACCATCGCGGTGTTCCTCAATATCCGGTTCGGGTGGCAGGTGAGTCTGAAAATAGCGGTACTACGATTCACTTCAAACCTGATTCAGAAATATTTACCTTAACCACCGAATACAACTTTGAAACCGTGGCAACTCGCATGCGCGAGCTGTCGTTTCTAAATCCTGGCATAAAAATTAACCTCAAAGATTTGCGCGATTTAGATGAGAACGGACAACCCAAATCTATTTCATTCTTATCTGAAGGTGGCTTGCGCGAATTCGTTGATTATCTGGATTCTACACGTGAGAAATTAATCCCAACTCCAATCTACATCGAAAATGATAAAAGCGAAATTCCGGTTCAAGTTGCATTGAATTATAATACCTCCTACAGCGAAAATCTAGTATCGTATGTCAACAACATTAATACCCACGAAGGCGGTACCCACGTGGCTGGTTTCAGACGCGCCATCACCAGAACGCTTAAAAGTTATGCAGATAAATCTGGCTTATTAGAGAAAGCAAAAGTTGAAATAAGTGGCGATGATTTTCGCGAAGGTTTAACAGCGGTTATCTCAGTAAAGGTTGCCGAACCTCAGTTCGAAGGCCAAACCAAAACCAAGCTTGGTAACTCAGAAGCTATGGGTGCTGTTGATACGGCTGTGGGCGAGGTATTACAGCATTATCTTGAAGAACATCCAAAGGAAGCTAAACTGATTATCAGTAAGGTAATATTAGCGGCACAGGCGCGTATTGCTGCTCGTAAGGCTCGCGAAATGGTACAGCGCAAAAGTGTACTCTCAGGAACCGGTCTTCCGGGCAAGCTAGCAGATTGTGCCAGCTCAGATCCCGGCATTTGCGAGCTTTATCTGGTAGAGGGTGACTCTGCGGGCGGGTCGGCTAAACAAGGTCGCGACAGACACTTTCAAGCTATTTTACCCTTACGGGGAAAAATCCTTAATGTGGAAAAAGCTCAGGAACATAAGATTTATGAGAACGAAGAAATCAAGAATATGATTACCGCATTGGGTGTAAGCTTTGGAACAGCCGAAGATAACAAGGCTCTTAACCTTACCAAGTTAAGATATCATAAAGTTATTATTATGACTGATGCGGACGTTGATGGAAGTCACATTCGTACATTAATTTTGACTTTCTTCTTTCGCTACATGCGCGACTTGATCGAACAAGGATACGTATACATTGCTCTACCCCCATTGTATCTTTTGAAAAAGGGACGTGAGGAACGGTATTGCTGGAATGAAGAAGAACGCGAAGCTATTGTGAAAGAGTTGAGCAAAGGTGGAAACGAAGACAGTGTTGGTGTTCAGCGGTACAAAGGTTTAGGTGAGATGAATCCTGAACAACTCTGGTCAACAACTATGGATCCCGTAAGGAGAACCCTTAAGTTGGTTAACATTGAGTCTGCTGCCGAAGCAGATCATTTGTTCTCTATGCTAATGGGCGATGAAGTAGCACCACGCAGAGAGTTTATTGAGAAGAATGCCAAGTATGCCCGGATTGATATCTAAATGGAAGAGTATGATAGAAGGTGGCGTAAGGCCAGGCAATCAGGTAATTAAGCATGTTCAGGAAAGTAATTACATAAGCCGCGACCTCAGTTGGCTTGCGTTTAATTACCGGGTGCTTGATCAAGCCAAGCATATTGACCGCAGTATTTTTGAGCGCCTTAAATTCCTCTCCATCACTGCATCAAACCTAGACGAGTTTTGCACAATTCGATTAGGGAGTCTATACAACTATCTTGATTACGGAAAGGAACGCTTTGACTATAGCGGCCTCCGTGAGACTCCTTTTAGAAAACTGTTACTTGCTGAAATTCAGTCATTTGTAAGTGATCAGAATGAGTATTACATCAAGAAGTTAAAACCACTTTTTGAGAAGAACGGTTTTGAGATAGTTAATTGCGAATCTCTTACCATAGAGCAGGGTGCACAGGTAGATCAATACTTTCAGCGCACGATTTACCCGATGCTCACGCCCATGTTGTTTGATAATTATCACACCTTCCCCGTGTTGAAATACAATCGGCTTTTGTTTGGGGTGGTGACCAAAGTGCCACATGACACAAACAATCAGGAGCGTTTTTCCTTTATTCAGGTACCCAGTAATCTTCCAAGGTTTTATGAAATTGTAAATCCGGATGAGTCAATTTCATTCGTGCCGATTGAAGATATCATTCGGAGAAATATGCAACACCTTTTCAGGAATGTTAGTATAGCAGCTATTAACCTTTTTCGAATTAATCGAAACGGTGATTTTACCCTAGAAGAGAGTGAGGATATAGAAGCTAACTTTTTGGAGGAACTCAAGAAAAAACTTCAAACCAGAAAAAAAGGTAGAGTTGTAAAGATTGACATTGAAGAAAACCCAGACCCATCGTTGGTTCGTTTGTTAAAGATTCAATGGGACCTTGATGAATTGAATATCTTAAAAATCCCCAAAGAGGGGTTGATTGATTTCACGGGCTTACTTCAGATTATTAATCACCGTGAGTTTAAGAACAAGCGACTTAACCTTAGACCACCTGTTAAACCGGTGTCGTTTCCTGAGCAAGGTGAAAGCGATTTGTTTGAGATACTCAAGCAAAGGGATATTTTGTTACATCATCCATACAACTCAATGGAACCTGTTTTGGAGTTGTTGGAGAAGGCAGCCGATGATCCGCTGGTTCTTTCCATTAAAATTACAATTTATAGGTTAGCAAGTGATTCTCGTGTGAGCACCGCCCTGTTAAGAGCTGCTGAGAATGGTAAACACGTTTCAGTTCTTTTCGAGGTAAAGGCTCGATTTGATGAGGAAAATAATCTGAGGGAAGGACAGCGGCTGCAGCGCGCTGGTTGCTTCGTGATTTATGGTGTAAACAACCTAAAGACTCACACAAAACTTTTACTCATTGTTAGGAGCGAAGGCGAAAAGGTTTTTAGATATGTCCATTTGTCGAGTGGTAACTATAATGAAGTTACTTCTAGGTTTTACACGGACATCGGAATTTTAAGCACGAATGATGCTTATGCCAATGATGTTTCTGAGTTTTTCAATGTAATCACCGGACACTCGCAACCTGCTGCGTATCGAAATCTAATAACATCACCGCGCGATATGCGTATCCAACTTTGCAACCTCGTAAAGCGCGAAGCTGAAAATGCGAAAGCCGGCATTCCTTCCGGGATTGTTATTAAACTCAATTCACTTCAGGATAAAGAGTTTATTGATGCTTTGTATGAAGCCTCGCAGGCGGGTGTCACCATAAAACTAATTATCCGGGGCATGTGCAGCATACGACCCGGTCGGGTTGGGCTCAGTGAGAATATTGAAGTGATTTCTATTGTGGGTGAATTTCTTGAGCACTCTCGCATTTACTATTTCCACAATGGAGGTGAACCGAAAGTATATGTAGGTAGCGCAGACGCTATGGTGCGTAGCTTTGATAGAAGAGTGGAGTCGTTGTTTTTATTGGAACAAGAGATGCTGCGCAAGCAGGCTATGAATATCCTGCGCTATAATCTAAAGGACAATGCGAACGCCTATACCATGAAAGAAGATGGTACCTATGTAATTAAGGAACAAAATGGTGAGCCGCTCTTCAATGTGCACAAAGAGTTCTACGAAGTAACACGTGAGATTATCAAGGATGTTGCGTTGTTTTAGGGATTAGAATATCCGTAAGTAATTTCTACTGATTTCACTTAAATAATTTCAAAAAAAGTAACCAATTTGGTTACTTTTTCGTTTCTTTGAGTGTGAACGTTTACAATAGGAGTTCATTAACTGTGTTTTACAAAGTGCATCCCGAATGCAAGGATTCATTAGAAAAATGGTATCACGATGTAATATCCAAAAATTGGAAGAAGCCCGGTGATGTTACACGAGATTTTAGTAAGGCGCGAACTATAAAAAACAATCGTGCGATTTTTGAGGTCAATCATAATGATTACAGATTGATAGCTGAAATAAATTATCAAAAGGCATGGGTATTCATAAAATTTATTGGAAGCCATGCTGAGTATGACAAAGTAGATGCGAAATTGGTGAATCTGTTCTAAAACTTAGAAGTGCAAATTATGAAATTTAAAAAACTGAAAACTAAAAAAGATTACCATACAGCCCTTACACGCTTTGAAGAAATATTTCAAGCTAAGTCAGGAACTGCTGAAAGTGATGAGGCAGATGTGCTATCGCTATTGTTGAAAGAATATGAAGAGAAAAACTTCGTAATAGATATTCCAAATCCGGTGGATGCCATTAAGTATAGAATGGAACAGCAAGGTCTAACCAATAGTGACTTAGCGAAAATTTTAGGTTTTAAAAGTAGGGTGACAGATATTTTTAACAAGCATCGAAAGTTGAACCTTGCTATGGTACGCAAACTTCATGATCAATTGAATATTCCACTTGAAACTTTGGTTAAGGAATATTAAATCACTCCACTCTTAAGCCTTCCTCTTCTCCACGTACGTCCCTTTGCTACCCTTGGACTGATCTTCGGTATTGACAAAGTTTATTTTCCCCTGCCTGCTATTTCGTTCAAACAGGTGCAGCATCATTCCATCTTTTAAACCTACTTCGGGCACAAAAATGAATTTTGCTTTCGCCCATTCCATCACACGCATGTAAATAGTGCTGGCGGGTAGAATTACATCGGCTCGGTCGGGGTTCATTTGCAGTTTGTAAATTCGTTCCTCAATGCTATGAGCCTGAATCATTTCACGCACTTCTCCGATTTTTGTTAAAGACATGAGTTTGCCAGGTTTTAACTTGGCCAGGTCATATATCTTGCTGATGTTACCGCCCGTTCCTACTGCAGTTACTTTGCCCATCTCAACCCTTACATGTTCCTTCACCCATCGTTCCATATCCTTCCAAACTACAGGCATATCATGATTCTCTAACATGCGCACAGAACCTATACGAAAAGACTGTGTCTTAATTTTCTCACCGTCCTCATACACGTTTAGTTCAGTACTACCGCCACCCACATCAATATGTAAATATGTGCTCGTTCCTAAATAAGATTTTATGGCGGTGTTGATCAATTCCGCTTCACGCTGGCCTTCAATAATTTCTATGTTGAGTCCGAATTCCTGCTTCACTTCCTCTGCCAAGGCCGCACCATTTTCTGATTCGCGCATCGCTGAGGTAGCACAAAGCATATAATCATCCACTTCATAGAGCTCAAGTAATAACTTAAACGCATGCATTAACTTCTTAAACTTGACAACACTTTTCTCGCTGATGCGATTGGTAGAGAATACATCATGCCCTAGCCTCAATGGAAAGCGAACGTATTCCATTTTCTTAAACAAGATTTGATCGGCACTTTCCAAAACAGAAGATACCTGAAAGCGTATGGCGTTAGATCCGATGTCAATAGCTGCTAATTTCAATAGGTTCAATTTAATGATTTGAGTGCAAAATTAGCCAACCATATTTTATTATTATTACCTAAATGTGTTTCTTTGCAATGCTTATCCAGAAAGACTGAGGGACCGGGCCCGATGATGTCTTAGCAACCTTGCCAATAACAGGGTGCTAATTCCCCTCCTAAACGATTGCAATCGGATTAGGAAAAGATAAGCGGCCATTCGACAGGCTCTTTCTGGATAAAAACTAAACTGGAAAGAAGTGCAGATACAAGACATTTTAAAGGAACGGATTTTAGTACTTGACGGTGCCATGGGTACTATGATTCAAAGGCATAAGCTAACAGAAGAAGATTTTAGAAATGAAGCCCTAAAGGATCATCCGCATCCATTGAAGGGCAACAACGATCTTCTTAGCATAACACGCCCGGATATCATTAAAGATATTCATCGACAATATTTTGAAGCGGGTGCTGATATTGCTGAAACCAATACCTTTGGAAGTACTACGGTAGCTCAAGCCGATTATCACCTCGAGTTTTTAGTTTATGAAATCAATTTTCAGGCTGCTAAGATTTCCAAAGAAGTAGCTGACGAATTTACAAAGAAGGAACCTAACAAGCCTCGTTTTGTAGCCGGCTCCATGGGGCCAACAACTAAGTTAGCTTCTATGTCGCCCGATGTTAATAATCCTGGTTATAGAGCGATAACATTTGATCAATTGGTTGTTGCGTTTAAAGAACAAGCTAAAGGCTTGCTGGATGGTGGTGTTGATATGCTACTAGTGGAAACAGTTACCGATACGCTTAACGCAAAGGCCGCGCTATTCGCCATAGAAGAATTATTTGAAGAATTGGGTAGAAGTGTTCCTGTGATGGTGTCGGGCACAATAACGGATGCCAGCGGTAGAATTTTATCGGGTCAAACAACAGAAGCTTTTCTGATTTCCGTTTCACATGTTCCGCTGCTTAGCATAGGACTGAACTGTGCTTTAGGGGCAGCTGCACTGCGACCTTATTTGCAAGTACTTGATGAGAAGTCATCATTTTTTGTGAGCGCACATCCTAATGCTGGCTTACCGAATGAATTTGGGCAGTATGATCAAACACCAGACCAGATGGCTAAGGAGATTGAAGAATTTTTAAAGGAAGGATTAGTGAATATAGTGGGTGGTTGTTGTGGATCTACGCCAGATCACATTCGCAAAATTGCCGAGGTGGCAACCAAATTTAAACCGCGGGTGGTCGAAATTCAATTGTCCACTTCGGATAGCATATGACCGATCTCGTTAAAAGTATTCAAGCCTTACGTAATTCAATCAAGTAAATGAGTAATCAACCATCGACCATCGACCATCGACCCTTACAACTAAGTGGATTAGAAGCAGTAGTCCTTTCGGCTAATTCCAACTTTGTAAACATTGGCGAGCGAACAAACGTAACTGGCTCGGCTAAATTTTTAAAGCTAATTAAGGATGACAAGTTTGATGAAGCACTTACAGTTGCGCTGGACCAAGTGCGTGGTGGTGCTCAGGTGATTGATGTTAACATGGACGAAGGCATGCTTGATTCGAAAGCTGCCATGGTTAGGTATCTCAATTTAATGGCTTCGGAACCTGAGATTTCGAAAATACCTGTAATGATTGACTCCAGTAAGTGGGAGGTTATCGAGGCCGGGTTAAAATGTATTCAGGGAAAAGGCATCGTTAACTCCATCAGCATGAAAGGTGGGATTGAAGAATTTAAACGACAAGCTAAACTCGTTAAGCGCTATGGTGCAGCTACTGTTGTTATGGCGTTTGATGAAGATGGTCAGGCCGATACCTATCAACGGAGAATAGATATTTGTAAACGGGCTTATGATATCTTAGTGAATGAAGTTGGATTCCCACCGGAGGATATCATTTTCGATCCTAATATTTTTCCAGTTGCCACCGGGATTGATGAACATAGAAATTATGCCGTTGATTTTTTCAAGGCAACAAAGTGGATCCGCACTAACCTGCCGCATGCACATGTAAGCGGTGGTGTAAGCAATGTTTCATTTAGCTTCAGAGGAAATCAAAAGGTGCGCGAGGCAATGCACTCAGTGTTTTTATACCATGCCATTAAGGAAGGCATGGACATGGGTATTGTTAATCCAACCATGTTGGAAGTATACGATGAGATCCCGAAAGAATTACTTGAACGAGTTGAAGATGTTCTCCTTAACAGACGTGAGGATGCAACAGAAAGATTACTTGAATTTGCTGAAACCGTAAAAGGATCAGCAAAGAAAAAGGAACTAGATGATGAGTGGCGCAAAGGAACTGTGGAGGAGCGCATTACCCACTCATTGGTAAAGGGTATTATTGATTTTATAGATGCTGACACCGAAGAGGCACGAGTAAAATATGAGCGACCTCTTCATGTTATTGAAGGCCCCTTAATGGCCGGAATGAATGTGGTAGGTGATTTATTTGGATCGGGTAAAATGTTTTTGCCGCAGGTTGTAAAAAGTGCGCGGGTAATGAAAAAATCCGTGGCATATCTGACTCCGTTTTTAGAAGAAGAGAAGCGATTGAGTGGCAAAGAAGAAAAGGCAGCTCCAAAAATATTATTGGCAACCGTAAAAGGTGATGTTCATGATATAGGAAAGAACATTGTAGGTGTTGTGTTGGCGTGCAATAACTATACTGTAATTGACTTAGGCGTGATGGTGCCTGCGCAGAAAATTCTGGAGGCGGCAAGGCGCGAAAACGTGGACGTAATTGGTTTGAGTGGATTGATCACACCTTCCTTGGATGAGATGGTTCATTTTGCGAAAGAGATGGAACATGAAAAATTAACCCTTCCACTTTTGATTGGAGGAGCAACCACCTCGCGCATTCATACTGCAGTTAAAATTGATACTGTTTACTCAGGGCCCGTGGTTCATGTGCTTGATGCTTCGCGGTCGGTACCAGTGGTTAGTGAATTACTTAATCCAAATACACGAGACAGTTTTCAGGCTAAATTCAAGGCCGAGTATAGTGCCATGCGAAAGGAGCATGAGAGTAGGCAAGAGTTAAAAAATTATATTCCTTTAACCGTAGCTCGAGAAAATAAGACCAAGATTGATTGGTTGGCTGTTAAGTTTAAGAAACCATCCTTTACAGGAAGAAAGGAATTTGTTAAATATCCGTTGAAGGAGATTCGCAAGTATATTGATTGGACCCCGTTTTTTCAAACGTGGATGCTTGCAGGCCGTTATCCCGGAATTTTAGATGACTCAATTGTTGGTGAAGAAGCAAAAAAGCTTTTTGATGATGCCAACAAAATGCTGGATGATATTGTTAAAAGCGAAAGTCTTCAAGCTAATGGTGTGGTTGCTTTTTATGAGGCTGTGAATACAGGTGATGATGTTGACCTGGTTAATGAGAAAGGAAAGTTCGCGACCTTTCATTTTCTACGCCAGCAAAATAAAAAAGCACAAAACCTACCCAATTTTTGCTTAGCAGATTTTGTATCATCAGAAAAAGGTAAAGACTACTTTGGCATGTTTGCAGTAACAGGTGGTATTGGGTTAGAAAAGTTGGTGGCCAAGTATAAAGCCGATCAGGATGATTATTCTGAGATAATGGCAAAGGCCTTAGCCGATCGATTGGCAGAAGCCTTTGCTGAATGCTTACACGAGAAGGTGCGTAAAGAACTTTGGGGTTATGAAAGCGAAGAAGGTTTAACAACCGAACAACTAATAAAGGAGGAATACAATGGAATTCGCCCGGCACCGGGTTATCCGGCTTGTCCTGATCACACTGAGAAAGAACTTTTATTTGAATTACTTGAAGCTGAGAAAATTGGAATCACGTTAACGGAATCTTATGCCATGTATCCCGGAGCAGCGGTTAGCGGTTTTTATTTTTCAAATCCTCAATCAAAATACTTTGGGTTAGGAAAAATTGAGAAAGACCAAGTTGTAGATTATGCAAAACGAAAGGGGATGAGCGTGGAAGAAATTGAAAAATGGTTAAGTCCGAACTTGTCATATTAATGTGTTAACGGGGTAATGTGTTAATGTGTTTATGGCTTGGTAAATGCTTTTCAGCTCAGTGCATTTGATATGAGTAAAGTAGAAAGGTTTGAAGATTTAAAATGTTGGCAAGCTGCACGTCAGTTGGTCAAACTAATTTATGGGCATCTCTAAAAACTCCTCGTACCCTTCTCTTCTGGAGAAGGGGCAGGGGTTGAGGTAATGAAAGCAAGGGTTTTTAGAGATGCCCTTATACAATTTGCGAGGAGGGAAGATTAGCAAAGGATTTTGAAACAAGGGGTCAAGTAAAATGGGCAGCGCTAAATTCAATGAATAATATTACTGAAGGATTCGGACGGAAAAGTGATAAAGAGTTTGTAAGGTTTCTTGAAATAGCTCAAAGCTCTGCTATGGAGGTAAGGAGTATTACTTATGTTCTGGAAGACTTGAATTACATACCCTTGGATCAGATTGAATTATTGCGAAGTAAAAGTGAGGAGACTAAAAGTCTAGCATTGGGACTGATCCGATATTTAAAATCAAAAGATAGTCCGAAAACATAAATACATTAAAACGCAAACACATCAACACGTAATAAATGAAAGTAACTGAACATCTTAAAAACGCTAACGGCAATACACTTTTTACGCTAGAAATTCTTCCGCCATTAAAAGGAGAGAACATTAAAACTCTGTTTAACAACATGGATCCGTTAATGGAGTTTAAACCTCCGTTTATCGATGTTACGTATCACCGCGAGGAATATGTATTTAAGAAGAAGGCGGGAGGATTGCTTGAAAAAATTACAACCCGAAAGCGTCCCGGAACAGTAGGGATTTGTGCGGCTATACAAAATCATTATAAGATTGATACGGTGCCACACATCATTTGTGGTGGCTTCACACGTGAGGAGACTGAAAATGCATTGATTGATCTTAATTTTTTAGGTGTTGACAATGTATTGGTACTGCAGGGTGATGCCATTAAAACCGAATCCAAATTTATTCCAGAATCCGATGGATTTGGGTATGCTTCAGAATTACTCGAACATGTGGTGAACATGAATCGTGGTATATACCTTGATGAAGAACTACATGACCCATCGCCCACTAACTTCTGTATAGGCGTATCGGGCTATCCGGAGAAGCACTTTAACTCGCCCAATCTTAAAACAGACATGAAATATCTGAAAAGCAAAGTGGAGAAAGGGGCGGAGTATATTGTTACGCAGATGTTTTTCGACAATAAGAAGTATTTCGAGTTCGTTGAAAAATGCAGAGAGTCTGGAATTATGGTGCCAATCATTCCGGGTATAAAACCCTTGACAACCAAAGGTCAACTCACCGTATTGCCGCAAATATTTCATATAGATTTGCCTGAGGAGCTAACTGAAGAAGCGGAGAAGTGCAAGGATAACCCATCGGTAAAGCAAGTAGGCATTGAGTGGACGATTCAGCAATGCAAAGAATTAATTAAGCATGGTGCCCCTACGATTCATTTCTATTCTATGGGAAAATCAGATCCCATTTATCGGATTGCGAAGGAGTTGTTTTAAAAAAGTTCGTTTGGGTTTTGTTGAAGGAATTCCTCCCAGGGGATTCATTAACAAGCGTGGTTTTACCCACTTGACGAGGCCCAAAACCCACTTGAATGAACTTTCTAGGCTCATTTACTCTATCTGTAAGTTTCTTATGCTGAGCGCGTTGGAACATATTTAACAATTTACTCAATGTACTGAGTAAAAATACTCAGTGAGATTAAGAATTCAAATAGAAACAAAAAAAGGGACAGAAGAACCTTCTCATCTAAACAGAATTTTTGATTTTATCCCAGAATTGTCGTTAGGAATTAAAACTCAAGGAAGTATTCAGTGAATTGGAATTCATCCAAAGTCCGGTAAACCATTCCCTTCGCTTCATTGCCCGAAGTGCTAACCAAAGAAGCGGAAAAGTGCAAAGACAATGTAACGGCAAAGCCAATGGGTATTGAGCGGACGATCAAGCAGTGCAAAGAATTAATTAAGCATGGTGCGCCTACGATTCATTTCTACTCAATGGGAAAATCAGATCCCATTTATCGAATTGCGAAGGAGTTGTTCTAAAAAAAAGACCCGATTTAATTCGGGTCTTTTTCGTAGGCAAAATTTTATTTGTTAAGGTGTGGGTAGGGCGTTTCCTACAAAATCATTTGGATTACTTAGCGGAATTTTAGCGCCCCATTTACTATTGATTGCTAAAATAAATTGGTTTGCGATATAAGCAGAACCACGTGGGTTAGGATGCACACCGTCCAATGAAAACGCTCCAAAAGGCGGTGATATGGATGCGGTAAACGATGAGCCGCCAATAGAAACGGTTCCTGCTCTTACGTTTTTCAAGACTGTATTCATATCCACAAGTACTAAGCGCGAAGCCTGAGCGGCCACAGCAGATGCGATAGTTGCATTAAATCCATCAATGGAAGTCTGAATTTCAGTTTGCTCTGCAGGGTTGAGATAAAATCTATCGTGAGCCCCTTCATTAATAGGGTTTGCCGGGCTTATTCCCATTCCACCGGGAAGACCTGCAGGATCAGAACCCGCTGTAAGACAAATCAAAAGATTATCTGAAGCATTTGCGTTGCGGATTTTAGGTATTACGAAAGGACCACCCGGAGTTGGAACTGACGCATCGGATAATGATGTGTCTAAAATTATGAAAGCATACCTAGTAAAATTCTTGCTAAGCGTTGGTCTTCTTAATGCGGTCTTTTGAGCATCTGTCAACCCTGGGTTTGCATCTACTCCTGCATTCCAACCATTTATTGCTGCATTTAATTGATCAATACCTGCTGTTAAAGCAGGTCGTGACGCTGACGGAACTACGAAAGCTAAAGGGTTAATGGTACTAAAAAACGGAATGCTGGTGACATTTGGAATATTAGCAACGGCACCCTCAGCATTTGCATTGGCATTTAACATAGTTGTTAACGCTGCATTAAACGCAGCTTGAAATATACCTTGAGGTGTAAGAATTGCAAGGTTTGATGCACCACCAGTAGCATAGCCCAGCACATCATTATTTCCAAGCCAAAATGTAAAGAATGTACCACCGTTGCTCATGGAGGCCGCTGCATCTCCAATTAACGTGGATGTGCCCGCAGCAGAAGCCATGCGTGCATAAAATGGATTGAATAAAGCATTTAACGGTCCACCTAACAAAGGTGTTTGTGCAGTTTGAATGGTAACACCCGGCACACCCCAATTATTTAGCGCTGTCTTGCTTCCGGCATAAGGTTCTAATGAGGCACCGCCATCACCTGTCGTTGGGACGGGGCCGGGGGAAGCTGGATTTTTCAAAATCAGCCTACCAAGTGAACAACCTCCGCCAGGATTAAAGCAACCGTTGTCTGAATTTACAGTAGGCTGCGAAAAATCGCCCCCGCCTAGTAATTTAGCTTGCCGCGCTATAATAGAGGGGAAGGAATTATTTTGGCTATTTGTATAAAGAGCACCATCCATAAAACCTGCCGTGAAGGAATTTCCTACAGAAACGAGTTTTGTAAAATCCGTTTGCCCCAGCGAAGGTTCTTCTTTAACTGGAAAATCATAGGTACAAGCACTTACCGCAAATGCGCTAATAAGTGTTACGATAAATTTATTTTTCATAGTCATGAGTCGTTATAATTATTTCATGAGTTCATCAAATGTGATAGAGAAGTAATAGATGCCGCCTAATGTAGGGCCGCCATAGTTAAGCACATAACGCTCGTTTCCAATGTTTGAACCTCCAAGTTTGAAAACAGACTTCATACTTTTAACACGATAGCTGATTTGCGCATCAACAGTGCCAATGGCCGGCACTTTTCCTTGGGCAAAAGAAGATTCCCAAAGGAATTCGTTCTGCCAGCGATACGAAACATTGAAGCCCAACTTCTCAGTAACTTTTCTATTTCCAAAACTGAAGTTGTACTTGTGCTCGGGTGTGTTAAACTCCGCGAGAAATCCATCTGCCGCCAATTTATCGGCATCTGTCAATTTATTCCAATTGTAGTTTCCACCCAATTTATATCCTCTTGGCAAACTATAGTCTAAACCAATAGCAAAACCCTGCGCAGAAAGCTTGCGGTCAACGTTGGTCGGAATAGAAAATGTGTTCTCACGGCCAACAGTAGTAATTGGTGTCAATAAAGTTTGGGCGTTTCTAATATTCTGTTCAGTTCGTGGATCAAAATTGTACGTAGGATTGAGCGGCATGGTAGCTATGTCAATGATCCCCGAGGCTTTGCGGATAAACTGATTGGCAATAAAGTCATTGTAGGTGTTGCTATAATAGACTACATCAACCAACAGTTTTTCGCCAACAAGTGCTTTATACCCTATTTCAATAGACTGAACTTGTTCAGGTTTAACTGGGCTCACGTTCGCTATTGGTCTCAACAAGGCGAGATTATTTGGGTCTCCAATGGCTGTTGGGTTAGCTGAGTTAGCTGCAACTGCGGCTGTATATGCAGTAACCGAACGAAGGTCGTAAGCATATTGAAACACATTTCTGGCTTCTGCGTATTGCGGCAGACCACCAATAAGTCTGGCGCTAATAGCATTTAAGTCGATGTGCTGATTTTGCGTTGTTGGCATTCTAAAACCAGTTTGATACGAAACTCTGAAATTCTGCTGAGGAGTTACAGAATAAACACCAGAAATTCTTGGATTAATTTGGGCGTCAAAATTTTCGTTTTTATCCCACCGGATTGAACCGGTCAATTTCAACTTATCGCTGAATATTTTTTTCGATGCTTGCGCATAAGCACCGATCTCCTGAATCGTAATATCATTGCCGGTCGTGTCCGCGAATATTGTACCGTTCGAGTTGAGGTCATACAGGCGATAGCTTCCACCCACTAAAAGATCCATAAATTTTATCTGGTTCTTAAAGTTGTATTGGCCGTCAATATGATAGAGTTTTGTTTGGTCGTTAAAAAGCGACCCTGCAGGAATCGTTTTGCTGCGAGCATTAGTTTTCGCAGTCTCGAAACCAAGTGTACCCGGTAAAAGTCTTCCAACGTCAGCCACGCCACGTGCAGCGCGGTGAGCACCTTCTTGCTGCGCGGTTGTTGGCACAACAGCAGGATTATATTGCCCTGCGCCAGCTAAGCCGGCTAAATACGTTAAGTAACCCACCGAGTAGTCTGTAAACCATGCGGTGTTAGATTTCCAAGAATCATTAATTAGCACTCCTGTTAAATCAGCAATGTAAGAATCTCCGGAATCTTCAATTGTAGTATAGGCCTTTAAAAGAAAGTTATCACCTTTCAATTGTAGTTTATGTTGTTGAATGTTAAAGTCTTTTAATGAGTAGCGTTGGGCTCCGGTATAAACAGAAGTACCTGCACCATAGTTAAGCAGATAGCTTAACTCAACTTTGTCATTAATTCTATAATTTAAACCCACATTAGCCTTTAGGTTTTTCGCATTATAGTCTACTAAATGTTGCTCTTCGTAGGGAGTACGAGATACAACTTGGTCGGGTAACCATTGAGTGAAGGGGTTTAAAGGTGTATTTGCCAATGCAGGCGTTAATGAAATCTTTACCAAACCAAGGCTATTAGCTACTTCATCACCAAATGCATGCACTCGATCGGCACCAGGGTTAAAGTTCAAATCTCCTTGACGCTCGGGGTTTTTATCACGCAGGTTAGTTCCATACCAATCCGTTGCCTGGCTGTAAGAAACTGCCAGTTTAAAGGCAAATCTGTTATTAAAAGCTTTTGCATAGCGAAGTGCGCCTTCCCACATAGGCTGAGCCGATCCCGGCCCGATCGGGCCTGAAGCACCGCTATTATCTAAGGTTGAGGTGCCACCAATGTGGTTCATGCTATACTTAGCAAAAGCACTTAATCCTTGGTATTCAAACGGACTTTTACTGTTCACAAGTAAAATACCGTTAAATGCATTCGGGCCATAAAGCGCAGACGATGCACCGGGAATAAACTCAACACTTTCAACATCTAATTCCGATGGGCCATTGAGGTTTCCGATCGGAAAATTAAGTGCGGGTGCCTGAGTATCCATTCCATCTGTTAACTGAACGAAGCGAGTATTGCCCGTGGAGTTAAAACCTCGCGCATTTATAATTTGAAAGTTTATACTGCTTGAGGTCATGTCAAGTCCTTTCATATTAATAAGACCCTTATAATAATTGTCGGATGCGGTATTTTGAATAGCAAGCAAATCCATTTTTTCAATGGTAACCGGAGACTGTAAAATGCTTTCTTCTACCCGCGAAGCAGACACAACAACCTCTTGCCCCAGCAAGGTTTGTTCCTCTAGGCTTACATCTAATTTTGTCTGGGCATTGGTGACTTCAATTTCTTGAGTTGCAAAACCAATAAAGGAAAATACTAATGTGAAGGGTGGAGCTTGATTTACCGTGAGATTATACTCGCCACTTGTATTTGTAATGGTACCGATCACTCGGCCTTTCACTATGATATTGACACCAGCCAATCCATCACCATTTGCACCGTCTTTTACCACGCCCGCAATGGTTGTTTGCGCCATGAGTGTTGCTGCACCACACAGCCAAAAAAGAGCGAGGAGCAACGCTTTCCTGTAGAGTTTCTTCATAAAAATTATGGGTTTAATTCTTAAATCTACAAGAAAAACACAAATTACAAACGTTTGTGCCATACCTTTTTATTTTCCCTAAGACAATTCTAATTTCTTGGAAAATTTATTTCTTTTCTTGTTTCACAATCGCCACAAGGCGATCGCACAAAGAATTGATTTCACTCGCCATTTGTTCGTCCCCAGTGGCACTGAGCACACTTTGAGCAATTCCGCCTACGCATTCAATATAGAATCGCTTCATCTCATCTACAGGCATGTCCTTGGTCCACAGGTCAATACGCATGGTATTTTTCTGCCTATCGTCCCATAAAGAAACTGAGATTGACTTGGTTTCGGAGGGGGTACCTGCTGGCTTATCGGTTGCATCCCAAAAAATTCTTTCTGGGACGTTGTTGGAATCAAGTTCAATTGAAAAGTTAATGGTTGATTTTTTCACTTTTTTGTTTTAAGACTTTATTTCATGCAAAGACGCAATGAACGTTAAGATGGGAATATGAATAAATAGTTACAAATCATTATAGGTCAATTTGGTTACCCTTACTTTCATGCCCGCATAAGAATATTTAACATCGGGCTTTCGCATAAGTTCTCGCGCCCGCCATGCCTGCTCCAAACGCTGTTGAGGGGTTAGTTTCAAGAAAGCTTCGTCCTTTGCTTTTTTTTCTTCGTCAAATGTAGTTTTGATAACTTTAATCATATAGTCTGATTATCGACAAAATTACAAAACCATTTCTGGAATTGTTCCTTCAACAATAAGTTTTCCTTCGGTAGCATTTTTAATTTGCTCTACAGAAACACCAGGTGCGCGTTCGAGAAGTTTAAAGCCACCAGAAGGCAGAATATCTAGCACAGCCATGTCGCTTACAATTTTTGTTACACATTTTATACCGGTTATGGGCAGTGTACACTTTTTTAAAAGCTTGGAGGCGCCTTCCCGACTGCAATGTTGCATGGCTACAATAATGTGTTTGGCAGAGGCAACTAAATCCATGGCGCCACCCATTCCTTTTACCATTTTTCCAGGTACTTTCCAGTTAGCGATGTCGCCTTGTTCCGAAACCTCCATAGCACCAAGTATTGTAAGATCAACATGTCCACCGCGAATCATGGCAAAACTTTCAGCGGAATTGAACAGGGCTGACCCAGGCATCATGGTAATAGTTTGCTTGCCGGCATTTATTAAATCTGCATCCACATCTTCTTCTTTCGGAAAAGGGCCAATGCCTAACAAACCATTTTCAGATTGAAGTACTACGTTCAAATTGGCTGGAATAAAATTGGCAACTAAGGTGGGTATGCCAATGCCCAGATTGATGTACATTCCGTCTCTTACTTCTTTTGCAATTCGTTTTGCAATTCCAATCTTGTCGAGCATATAGTTGATTTGAAAATTTGAGAATGAGTATGAAAATTACTTTTTAGATGTTGCTATAATTTTTGACATGATTTTTTTTGAATCGTTTCAAGATCAGTTAGCAGCAAACTTGAATCTGGATAAGATTTTGCCTTTTGACATAATAGTAACCAATATTTAGTTTCGTTTATTTGCTTTGCGGAAATTTTAAATTTATGGATGAAGTCAGCCTTGCTCTCGGCATCCTGTGCTTCCCAAACATTTGCGCCAATTGAAGTTCCAGAACGAAAAAGCTGGTTAGCGAGGTTAAACTTTCTTTTCGATTCTAATAATTCTGAGAATTCGATAATTTTTAACGAGAACTCGAAAGTCAAATCCACAATTACATTTGGTTTATCATTTCTCATAACGGCTTATTTCAGGAGAGCCTATTTTCAAATTCCCAAATCATCACATTTTCAAATTAGTACTGTTCGCTGTTCAATTCGCTTCTCATAATTTTTTCCTTCAAAGATTCGCTGAACAAAAATTCCCGGGGTGTGAATATGATTTGGATCAAGCTCACCCACTGGAACTAATTCTTCCACCTCAGCAATTGTTATTTTTCCAGCGGTTGCCATCATGGGATTAAAGTTGCGCGCTGTTCCTTTATAAATTAGATTGCCCGAGGTGTCACCCTTCCAAGCTTTAATAATTGAGAAATCTGCACGAAGCCAACTCTCCATTAAGTGCGGTTTTCCATCGAAGTCGCGAATTTCTTTTCCTGTTGCTACTTCAGTGCCCACTCCAGCAGGAGTATAGAATGCAGGAATGCCAGCGCCACCTGCTCTAATTCGTTCCGCCAACGTTCCTTGCGGGATTAACTCGACTTCCAATTCACCAGAAAGCAATTGACGTTCAAACTCTGCGTTCTCGCCCACATAAGATGAAATCATTTTTTTTACCTGGCGGGTATTCAAAAGCAAGCCGATTCCAAAATCATCAACGCCTGCATTGTTGGAAATACAGGTTAGCCCTTTTACTCCGGTTTTTAGTAATGCCTGAATACAATTTTCAGGAATGCCACACAAACCAAATCCGCCCAGCATTAATGTTGCCTTGTTAGGAATATCTTTGACAGCCTCGGCAGCTCCGGCAACAACTTTATTAATCATAGCATGATTGTTTAAAACCAAATCTCAGGTTCCTAAGCGCAAATTCCAAATGAATTAGATAGATAGGTTTTTTAATGCCCGTAGGGCAGATTCTTTGTCGATTTGAAGTTGATTTTTAAGGGACTCCAAGTCTTCAAATTTTGAATCAGCACGTAAAAGTTTCAGAAAAGAGACGTGAAGTGTTTCGCCATAGATTTCTTTATCGAAATTAAAGATGTTTACTTCTATTGATCGCTTGGTTCCATCAACGGTGGGACGTGTTCCTATATATAGCATACCGCCATAATTCTTTTTCTCATGAATAACACCCACTGCATAAATTCCTTCGGCAGGAACAAGCTTGTCATGCGAATCCAAATCAATATTGGCAGTGGGAAATCCCAAAACTCTGCCGAGTTTATCGCCTTTGATTACGCGACCCGAAAGCGAGTAGGGGCGACCGAGAAAATGATTGGCCGTATCGATGTCGCCTTCGCCAAGGGCTTTACGAATTCGAGTGGAACTCACCCCCATGTTGTCTACATCTTGTCTTGGAATTTCTTCTACTTCAAATCCATACGTTGGACCATTGATACTGAGTTGCTCAAAACTTCCTTCACGATTTTTCCCAAACCGATGATCATAACCTATTACTAATTTCTTTGTTCCGATTGTTTCAACCAGAATTTTGGAGATAAATTCCTGTGAAGAGATTTGTGAAAACTCTTTTGTAAACGGAATTCGAATCAGGTGATCAATGCCTTGTTGTCTCAATAACTCTGCCTTTTCCTCAAAGGTATTGAGCAGTTGCATAAAAGGCTCATCAGGCCTTAAGATAAGGCGCGGATGCGGCCAGAAAGTGATCACCACCGTTTCACCTTCATTTTTTTTTGCAATTTCTTTTAGTCGGTTAATTATTTTTTGATGACCAAGATGAACACCATCAAATGTGCCGCTGGTTACTATACCGTAATTTAGTTTTGTGAAATCTTCCAGTGTGTGATAAATCTTCATTCTGGTAAAATAGGATTGATCTGATCAATTGTCAATGCATCGATTAATTTGAATTCTCCGATGCGGGTTCTGCATAATCCCGTAAGGTACGCGCCAACCCCGAGTTCTTTTCCAAAATCGCGGGCAAGGCTGCGAATATATGTTCCTTTAGAGCATACTATGCGGAAGTGGACTTCAGGTTTTTCAATCTTAGTAATTTCAAATTCTTTAACAGTCACTTCTCGTGGTTTTAATTCAAGATCACTTCCTTGGCGCGCTAATTTATAGGCACGTTTACCATCAACTTTAATAGCTGAATAAAGCGGGGGGATTTGCTGAAGCACTCCGATAAATTTCTTTGCCGCAGTTTGTATTTGTCCATCGGTAACGGCTGATATATCGTTGGGTTCATTCACTTCGGTTTCAAGATCGTGAGAGGGAGTTGATTGACCAATAATAAACTTGCCTGTATATTCCTTTTCCTGTGCTTGAAACTCATCAATACGTTTAGTCATTTTGCCAGTGCACAGAATCAATAAGCCTGTTGCAAGTGGATCAAGCGTGCCTGCATGTCCTATCTTTTTAATCTTTAGTTTGTTGCGCAGCTTATTCACAACATCAAAGGATGTCCATCCAATTGGTTTATCAATCAAGATCATTTGGTCTTGAACTTCCATTACACAATGTTCAACTCAATACCTAACCAGTAAAGGGTAAGGATAGCGACACCAAGAATTATACGGTAGTAACCGAATAATTTAAATCCGTGCTTGGTAAGAAAAGTTATGAATGATTTTATTGCCAGCAAGGCAACAATAAATGCAATAACGTTTCCGAATATCAGCACGCCAATCTCATTGGAGCCGAACTTATTTCCATCAAGATAAAACTTAAGAAGTTTGTATCCGGTTGCGGCCGCCATGGTAGGCACAGCAAGAAAAAATGAAAACTCAGCAGCTGCTTTCTTTGTTAATTTTTGTGTTAGGCCGCCAATGATGGTAGCGGCAGATCTTGATACCCCGGGTATCATCGCGATAGTTTGAAAGAATCCAATTCGCAGGGCAGTCTTATAGGTAATATCAGTGCTTCCGCTGATCTCGGAGTCTTTGAATATTTTATCTATGAAAAGAAAAATTATTCCTCCCAGAATCAGCATGATTGCAACAACTTCAACGCTCTCAAGTAATTGATCGATATAGTTGCTGAAAAGAAGCCCCAACACCATGGCTGGAATAAAGGCGACAAGAAGTTTGTAATAGAATTCTAGTGATTGAAAAAATCGTTTCCAATACAATACTACAACTGAAAGGATAGCTCCCAATTGAATTGCCACTGTAAATGTTTTCGTAAATGGATCAGAAGCAATCCCTAAAACCGAAGAAACAATAATCATGTGCCCGGTGGAGGACACAGGCAAAAATTCTGTCAGGCCCTCTACAATGGCCAGTATAAAGGCTTCAAAAAAAGACATAGAATCCGATTATTGCTTTTCCTTGGGTGTGTGCATAATAGCAAATATTTCAGTAATGAAACCCGCTAACACAATGATTGGGCTTAAGGTTATACCCATAAATCCAAAACCGTAAGGATCTTTATCTAACGCCATGATGGTAAAACCGAGTGCAAGTAAGATAACACCACCAGCCATCAATTGATAATTTCTTTTTCCAAATGGAAGCTTATTCATATTAATAAAGTTCGTCTAACGAAAGTTTTAAATATTTACTTACTGCGCGGTAAGTGCTCATGATTGCCACCAACATACCAAGTACTAAAAGCGATGAAAGTAAAATCATTAATCGCGCATTATTTTGGATCAAACTCAAATCAGCAACGCGTTTGGTAGCGAAACTTATAAGCAGAACGAGTAGGAGTGATGCTATAATTCCCGCAATCAATCCATGAAGTCCGGCCCGATATAAGAAAGGACGTTGTATGAACCAACTACGAGCTCCAACTAATTGCATGCTACGAATTAAAAAGCGTTGTGAAAACAAAGCTAATCGTAATGTATTGTTTATAAGAAGTACTACCACTAAAAGAAGTAGCGATACTAATCCCATGAGGATCAAACCAATCTTAGTAACATTTTTATTGATTGAATCAATTACGTTTTCTACGTAGTGAACTTGAAACACGCCACCGATTTGTTCTACTTCAGCTTTAACTTTTTTTAGACTTTCTGCATCGTGAAATCCTTCCTGAATTCTAACCAAATAGGCATCTCGCAAAGGATTCTCGCCAAGGAATTTTATAAAATCTTCGCCTGTCTCTTCGATAAATTGTTTTGCTGCATCTGCTTTTGAAATAAATATAATGGCACCCTTGTCCTTAGGTACAAAAGCTTTGGATGCAAGCGCCTTTTCAATCTGTGTGCGCTGCACATCCGTTACCTGGCTTTTTAGGTATACCTGAACTTTTACATTTTCCCGAACTATGCGTTCAAGTTCTTTAGAATAGATTACCAGTGAAGCAAATACGCCTATCACAAATAAGGCAAGCGTAACACTTAGCACAACACTGATGTATGGGTAGGCACCCAACTTCTTTTTCCGTACTTTAAATTTTCGATCGTCCTTGCTCATTTAACTGCAAAGATAGGCATGATTTCTCCGATTTTTAACCCTTTTGGGCAATAAAACGGTTCCAAAAAAGAAACCTCCAGTTTAGCTGGAGGTTTCTTTTTTTTACGAATCAAACTTACTTTTAATTCTTGCGATACTCTTTTAGTTTTCTAATTAGAGTCTTATCCTGAATTACTTCAAGAGCAGTAACATCAGTTTTGGAATCATCAAGTTTATAATAATTGTCTTTGTAGAACAGGAATAAGGAATGCCTGCCTCCGTTTACTTCTATGATTTCATATAAACTTTTATCGAAAGAGCCAAAGAGAACAACCTTGCCGCTGGTAAATTGATAATGGAAGGGATACTTCTTGCTAGACGAGTCAACCTCAACGTTCATTTTAGGCACAGTAAGAACTGGCTTCATAGCTGAGTTACTGCCTCGTGTCGGAGTGCTCTCTGTCAGGTCTTCCGAAGGATCAATTACATCAATAACTGGCTTGTCAACAGACTGAGGAGTGTCAGCTTTGTTAGATGGCATGGAAACGATAGCTTTCTTTTCTATCAGCTTTTGTTCTTTAACTGAACTTTCCGCAACTATAAGTTCGTTGCTTAACTTTTCTTCAATTTTAGCAGTTTCCTCGGTGTCTTGTATTTGCGTATCATTTTGTATTACCGAATCTTCAATTGGTTCTGGTGTTTGTAATTCAGGTTCGCTGTTTCCATTAAAATAGAAATATGCTGATGATACAATCACGGCAGTTCCAATAAGGCCTGCGGCAATTTTAAGTACCGAAAATTCAAAAGGGGCACTTTGTACAGGAACACGATTGAGCATGGCTTTAAGATCGGCCGCGCGGGCGCTTTTCAATCCTTCGATTATCTGAGATTGAAGTTCTAATTCAGCCTTTAATGCTGAGTCTGATTGAAGTTGTCCTTCAAAGGCTATTTTTTCCGACTCCCCGAGCCGATTGGTCAAATAGTCGTCTATTAATTCAAAATTGCTCATTGCGCTATTAGTCTAAAAAATCTTGCTCAGAGTACTGAGCTTTTACCAATTCGTCTAATTTCCGTTTACACTTATATTTTTTCGTCTTTGCTGTGTCGGTGTTAGCGAAACCAAGTTTTTCAGCTATTTCCTTCATCGACATCTCATCAAAATAATAATACATTAAAACTTTTCTACACGTTTCACCCAGTTGATTCAGGCATTTTGCCATTATCTTTTCCCTTTCCGGACTATCCATGTCCATCGTTTGGGGTGAGTCTTTCTCTTCACTTGAAAATCTCTTTTTCCTATCAAGTTCTTTTCGCCACAGGTTTTGACAAACACTGTAGATATAAGTACTGATTTTTGCCGTCATCACCAGGTTGCCCGATCTTGCCTTTTGCCAAAACACCACTAAGGCATCTTGATAAACATCACGGGCTTCCTCTTCAGTTCCACTATTGGTTATCACCAACTTGGTCATCATCCTATAGTATTTCTTGTAGATTAACTCAAGGGCTTTCTCGTCACCATTCTTGATGCGCTCGAAAATCTCCTTTTCGTCCATGTGCAAGTTCGATTTGAATACCCGTAACGCCACAATTAGTAACCTTTGGTTAATGTTGAAAAGTGTAAATTCGGGATTAAGGTCGTGATTTTTCCGATGAGATGGTAATTATTGGCCACGAAGCCAAGTCTGCGTTCTAAAAAATGGCCCCCAGTACCCACGAAGTTTAAGATTATTTGCTTCAATCCAAATTTTGCATTTATAAATTTTGCCATTGTTGGGATCTAGTACATTTCCTTCTGTATATTCATCACCTGATCTTTGCATATCTCTTAAAATTTCCATCCCAATAATTTTCTTTTGATAGCGATCATCTTCTTTAGAACACTCTAGACAGGTTGGGTCTTCGTCTTCGTTGAGCCTTGGGAATAGACTAATAATCTTACCATAGTATTTTCCATTTTTTTCAAAAATCTCAACTATTGATCGCGGTTCGTTTGTTTCGTCATCAATGGTTTTCCATTTTCCAACGATTGAATTCTGACCTATTGCATTAGCCCCTATTGTTATGAATAGTAAAATGATAAAAACTACCTTCACTGTTTATAATTTGAGACTAAAATAAACAAAAAGAGCGGTGTTATTGGCACCGCTCTTTCATTTCGTTATTGACTGTGATTATTTCACCTGCACATTGTTTGATGCCGGAGTAACCACCATTTCTATTTTCTCTTTAGTCTTTTCAATCTTTGCGGTTGCATTATCCTTGCTCACCAATAGGGGAGCTATAACCAACGCAACTACTGACATAAGCTTTAGTAAGATGTTTAGAGATGGACCTGAAGTATCTTTAAATGGATCACCTACCGTATCGCCAACAACGGCAGCTTTATGAGGCTCTGATTTTTTGTAGAACATCTGGCCGTTAATTTCAACGCCTTCTTCAAAACTCTTCTTAGCATTATCCCAAGCACCACCGGCATTGGATTGGAAGATAGCCATCAACACGCCAGACACGGTAACACCAGCTAACATGCCGCCTAATGATTCAGCACCGAAGCCTGGTAAGAAGGCAATGACAACAGGAGCAACAACAGCCATCAAGCCAGGAAGCACCATTTCCTTAATGGCTGCTTTTGTAGAGATATCCACACACTTAGCGTATTCTGCTTTTCCATCTGCATCCTGAAATATTTTTTGGTCTTCTGCTGACCAGTCACTCATTTCCTTATCACCATTTCTTTTCATTGCATCAAGTGCTGCCTTTAGTGCAGGAATAGTAGTGAATTGTCTTCTTACTTCTTCGATCATCGCCATTGCCGCGCGGCCTACAGCATTCATTGCAAGAGCAGAGAACACAAAAGGAAGCATACCACCGATGAACAATCCCGCCATTACATTGGCCTTCGATACATCGATAGAGCCAAGTTTAGCGGTAGTCATAAAGGCTCCGAACAAAGCAAGTGCAGTTAAAGCGGCAGAAGCAATGGCGAAACCTTTACCAATGGCGGCTGTTGTATTTCCTACTGCGTCCAACTTATCAGTACGTTGACGAACTTCTTTAGGAAGTTCGGCCATTTCTGCAATACCACCGGCATTATCAGAGATAGGACCGTAAGCATCAACCGCTAACTGAATACCAAGATTAGAAAGCATACCTACAGCAGCAATCGCTATCCCGTAAAGGCCACCAAAGTAAAACGCCCCCATAATAGAAAGCGCAATAATCAAAATTGGAAGTGCCGTTGACATCATACCAACACCCAAGCCAGCAATAATATTTGTTGCAGCACCAGTTGAAGACTGACGCACAATTGAAAGCACCGGCTTTTTGCCCATGCCTGTATAGTATTCAGTGATTAGACCCACTAACAACCCACCAATCAAACCTATAATGGTTGCCCAGAAAATTCCCAAAGCTGTCATCGTTCTTACAATGGGTTCGCCAGCGGCATCTCTATAAAGTAAATCATAATAAGTCCACTCAGTGGGAAGCATGTTGGTGATAATAAAATACGAAGCCGCAATCATAATTCCTGATGAAACAAACTCACCAGTATTCAAAGCTTTTTGAGGATCGCCACCTTCTTTTACTTTCACGAAGAAGGTTCCGATGAATGACATTACGATACCAGCTGCTGCTAATACTAATGGAAGAAGCACCGCAGACAAACCGTTGAATTGATCAACAAAACCATCTACCATAAAAGCCGCGCCTAACACCATAGATCCAACAATTGAACCTACATACGATTCAAATAAGTCGGCACCCATGCCGGCCACATCACCAACGTTATCACCAACGTTATCTGCAATTGTTGCAGGGTTTAGCGGATGATCTTCCGGGATTCCAGCTTCAACTTTTCCAACAAGGTCAGCACCAACATCGGCAGCTTTAGTATAAATACCGCCACCCACGCGGGCGAACAACGCAATTGAGGAAGCTCCAAAAGAAAAACCAGTAACAATAGTAAGTACCTGATTTACCTGAGCTTGCGTATCGAATCCAAAAATATTGGAGTACACAATAAGAAGAAGGCTAAGGCCTAACACACCTAAACCAACTACACCCATTCCCATAACTGAACCTCCGGTAAAAGCCACTTCAAGAGCGCGACCTAAACTTGTGCGAGCGGCTTGAGTAGTGCGCACGTTTGCTTTAGTTGCTACGCGCATTCCAATGAATCCTGCCAAGGCAGAAGTAAATGCACCTATAATAAAGGAGACAGCAACTAAAGGCGAAGAGGTTTCGGCACTTGCCGTAACGCCTAATAAAAGAGCTACGCAAACCACGAAGATAGCCAGCACTCTATATTCTGCTTTCAGGAACGCCATTGCGCCTTCGGCAATGTGACCTGCAATTTTTTGCATTTTGTCTGTTCCTGCATCTTGCTTGGTTACCCAGGCACTTTTCCACACAACGAAGAGTAAACCGAGTACCCCAAAGGCGGGCAGAACGTAGAGAATGTTTTCCATTTTGATTTAGATTTTCAGAGATTAAACTATCAAAAAAAACGCCCGACTGAAGCCGAACGATTTTTTAGTGCCGCAAATATAGAACAACTATAATAACGTGCAAAATCAATGATTTTACCCAATTATAGGCTAAACATGACCTTCAATGCAGTCCACAGGCTTTTCTTTTTAGCATCGTCCAACTGATCGAGCGATTCGGAAACAATTACGGAAGTTTCGCCTACTGATATGGTTTCGTACATCGCATTTGAGGACTTCAATGCAGATCCAAATGCTAAAATTCGTTTTGGTGAGAGTACTGAGAATTCATCTAATGAAAACTCCTTCTTAATAATAACTTGAACTGATGCAAGACTCTGTTTTACGGCTTGCAGCAATCGCGAAAGTGTAGTGAGTTCATCTTCACTGAGTTCTTCCCAGTGTTTAGAGAGGATTACGAGAACGGGAGTTGGTAGTGAATAGATTTCTTCTGTGAAGATATACTCAAGTTCGTTTTGTAAACTCATACTTCTTTAATGTCAAAAATGGATTTGAGTTCGTTCGCTTCGGAAGGATTCATGCGACCTGATAAGATCAAGCGCAATTGCCTTCTGCGTAAAGCACCCTTGTATAATTCAATCTCTTCAGGAGTTTCAGGCTCTACTTCTGGTATGGGAACGGGATGGCCTTCCTTATCAACAGCAACAAACGTAAAATAGGCAGAGTTGCTTTCTATTTTCCTTCCTTCCGGGATGTTTTCTGCGTCCACATCAATTCTAATTTCAACCGATGAGTTGAAGGCGCGGGTTGCCCGAGCCCGAAGGGTAACTACATCACCAAGGTGAATGGGCGATCGAAATGAGATATTATCAACCGATGCGGTAACCACAATACTGTTACAATGCTTTTGTCCAGCAATAGCCGAAACAATATCCATCCAATGCATGAGTCGCCCACCCATTAGGTTGTTGAGTGTATTTGTATCGTTTGGCAATACCAACTCCGTTTTACTTACGGCAGATTCTCTGGGATGCTTTTTCTTTCGGATCATAATTATTGAGATGGCTACTAACTGTTAGTTCGTTTTAGTAGTTCACAAAAATCATAAAAAAACTTTGCAATACCCGCGGTCAATTTGCTTATTGCATAAAATATTCAGCAGGTGTTTAATTCTTTTTCAACTATCGCCACTTCAAGGTCAATCTCTTTCGAGGCGATTACCATTACGACTATTATTACGGGGTAGCTCCCGACATATCCTGCCTTTCTCCGACATACTCAACTTATCATTTTATCAACTTCGCAAATCAGTTTTGAAGAACTGAAATAATTCACTCCGTTTATGAACGTACTTAAGTTTGGTGGGTCATCAGTATCGACACCTGCCCGCATAAAATCTGTTATCGAAATTATTAAACCTTATTTAACCGATAAGCCAGCTGTAGTGTTTTCTGCTTTTGGTGGTGTAACGGATAATCTGATTACGCTAAGTTCCCTTGCCCTACAAGGTCAGGTTGAATACAGAGATTTATTGCAATCCCTGGAAACACGACACTTAGATGCTGTGAGAGAATTAATCAGTATTCAAAAACAGAGTAGTGTCATAGCGCACGTAAAGTTTACGTTCAATGAATTGGAAGATGTGTTGCATGGAGTATTTCTTGTAAAAGAAAGAACTCCGCGCACCCTCGACTACATCATGAGTTTTGGAGAACGGCTCTCGGCATACATCATTACTGAGGTAATGAAAGACCAACAAATAGCCGCTGAGTTTTTAGATGCGCGAACTGTCATTCGCACCGATAGTAATTTCGGGTATGCAAAAATTTATTTTGAAACAACAAATACGTTAATCCAAAATCATTTTGATGCGCATCACAATCTACAAGTTATAACTGGATTTATTGGCTCTTCAGCTTCCGGTGAAACAACCACGATTGGAAGAAGTGGATCAGATTATACCGCATCAATTTTTGCGGCTGCATTAAAAGCATCGGCTTTGGAAATCTGGACAGATGTAGATGGGATGATGACGGCCGATCCCCGCAAGGTTAAAAAGTCATTTACAGTTTCTGAAATGACCTACAACGAAGCGATGGAGCTTTCACATTTTGGAGCCAAGGTAATTTTTCCGGCTACTATGCAGCCGGTGATGATAAATCAAATTCCAATCTGGATTAAGAACACATTTAATCCAACCTTCCCAGGCACACTCATTAGTAATAAGTCAAATGGAAAAGGTTTAATCATCAAGGGAATTTCTTCCATGGATAAAATAAGTCTGCTCAGCCTGCAGGGCAGCGGACTTGTTGGTGTTGTTGGAGTTTCCATGCGTTTGTTTGGAACGCTTGCCAAGGAAAGTATAAGCGTGATCTTGATCAGTCAGGCTTCATCAGAGCATTCCATTTGTTTTGCCATTGAATCATCTAAGACTAAGCAAGCCAAAAGAGCAATTGATAAAGAATTTCAATATGAAATTCGCGGCAATGAAATGGATGAAGTAAAAGTGGAGGAAGAGCTTGCCATTGTAGCGATCGTGGGCGAGAACATGAAACACAATCCGGGTACAAGTGGTCGCATGTTCAGTGCTCTGGGCCGCAGTGGAATTAATATCAATGCGATTGCACAAGGTTCTTCGGAACTAAATATTTCAGCGGTTATTCATCAGCAGGATATTTCAAAAGCACTTAATACGCTTCACGAGGCTTTCTTCCTGTCGGATAGAAAAGTTTTAAATTTGTTTTTGGTTGGCACCGGATTGATTGGAAAGTCTTTATTAAATATGATGGAGAAGCAGCATCATCAATTGGCAAAGCAAAATCAATTGGAGATTCATGTGGTTGGGATTGCGAATAGCCGCAAGATGCTTTTCAATGAAGATGGTTTTAAATTTACTGAAGCAGTGAATGAATTATTGGCATCAAGCGAAGAGATGAATTTGAATGCTTTTATGGGAACCATGATTGCTATGAATCTTTCGAATAGCATTTTTGTGGATTGCACGTCAAGCGAAGAGGTAACAGGTTTCTATGAATCTATTCTGTCATCAAATATCTCCATTGTTACTCCTAATAAAAAAGCGAACTCTGGGTCATATCAAAAATATCAGTTGCTACGAGCTGCTGCTAAAAAGCGTGGAGTTAAATTTTTGTTTGAAACCAATGTAGGAGCAGGATTGCCGGTTATCAACACATTAAATGATTTGCTAATTAGTGGCGACAAAGTACTTGGTATTGAAGCCGTGTTAAGCGGAACCTTGAATTATATTTTTAGTACTTATAAAAAGGGAGATCGTTTTAGCGATGTGGTTAAGCAAGCAAAGGAGAAAGGCTACACAGAGCCGGATCCGCGCGATGACCTTAACGGGATGGATGTAGCGCGTAAGATTTTGATCCTTTCGCGGGAATCGGGTTTGGAAATGGAACTTGACGATGTGATTGTTGAAAATCTGGTTCCAGAGGATTGTCGTGGTGAGATGAGCGTAGATGCTTTCTTCCAAAAATTAGAAACGCATAATGGTTCGTTTGAAAAACTATTAGCAGAAGCGGACGCCAAAAATGAAAAGTTGAGATACATGGCGGTGTTGGAAAATGGAACTACAAGGATTCGATTAGGCTCAGTAGACAATCAGCACCCATTTTATTCATTATCTGGAAGTGATAATATTATTTTGCTCACAACGGAACGATATCATGAACGACCGATGGTTATTCGTGGACCGGGTGCGGGTGCCGAAGTTACTGCTGCTGGTGTGTTTGCAGATGTAATACGGATTGGTAATTATGTAAATGTTTAAACTATGAAATCAATTAGTGCTTTTGCACCCGCTACTGTTGCCAATGTTTGTTGTGGTTTTGATATTTTGGGTTTTGCTGTAGATTTTCCGGGCGATGAAGTTAAACTAACCTTACGGGAAGATTCTGAAATTAACATCACATCTATAACTGGTGATGAAGGTAAGCTTCCTTATGAGTTAGAAAGGAATACAGCAAGTGTAGCTGTCATTTCATACTTGAAAGCAATTGGATCCAGTCAAGGAGTTGATATTGAGTTAAGGAAAAATTTACCATTGGGCAGTGGTATGGGTTCGAGCGCTGCAAGCGGTGTTGCCGCGTTAATAGCTATTAATCATTTGATGGGTAACCCACTTACGCGAGAACAATTAGTACCGCATGCTATGGAAGCGGAGCGTATTGCGTGCGGAGCTGCGCATGCCGATAACGTGGCACCATCGTTATTAGGTGGTTTTGTACTGGTGCGAGAATACTCGCCATTGGACATTATTAAAGTTGATGCAACAGAAAAAATCTATTGCACGCTTATACATCCGCATCTTGAATTAAAGACAGAAGACTCTCGAAGAGTATTACGTCAAACTTTGCCATTGAAAGATGCCATTATTCAAAGTGGTAACATCGCAGGGTTAATGATTGGGCTTACAAAACCTGATTACTCATTAATCAGTCGATCGCTTAAAGATGTGATTGCAGAGCCAACTCGTTCTGTTTTTATTCCTGGGTTTTCAAATTTAAGAAAGATAGTTTTAGATGCTGGAGCGCTGGGTTGTGGAATTTCAGGAAGCGGACCAACCATATTTGCATTGAGTGAAACGAATGAACAGGCCGTTGCAGCCGGGGAGGCCATTCAATTAGAATTTCTTAAACATCATTTAAAATCAGACGTATTTGTTTCAAAAGTAAATCAGGAAGGAGCGCGAATCCTGAAAGGAGAATAATTAGTTATGAAGTATTACAGCACACACGATAAAAATCATAGGGTAAGTTTACAGCAAGCCGTTGTTCACGGATTGGCGCCAGACAATGGGTTATATATGCCCGAATCTATTCCGAAACTTTCAGATAGGTTTTTTAAAACGCTGCCGGATAAAAATTTTAAGGAGATTTCTCTGGAGGTTGCAAAAAATCTGATTGGCAATGATATTCCAGAAGTTGAGTTGCAACGAATAATTGATCACACCATTCAATTTGATGCGCCTTTAGTTGAGGTTGAGTCGAATATTTTTTCACTTGAATTATTTCATGGCCCAACGTTAGCGTTTAAAGATTTCGGTGCGCGTTTTCTTTCCGGGCTATTAGGCTATTTCGCAAAACAACAGAGCAAGGAAATTACAATTCTGGTTGCAACTTCTGGCGATACAGGAAGTGCTGTGGCTAATGCCTTTTTTAATGTTGCCGGTACACGGGTTATTGTTTTGTATCCATCAGGAAAAGTAAGTGAAGCGCAGGAGAAACAGTTTACAACCCTTGGCGGAAATATAACCGCGTTAGAAGTTTCTGGAACGTTTGATGATTGCCAGAGATTGGTGAAGCAAGCCTTCCTTGATAGAGAGTTAAAGAAAAGTTTGTTTCTTACCTCGGCTAATTCAATAAACATCGCTCGTTTGATTCCGCAGTCGTTTTATTATTTCGGAGCATATGCGCAGTTGAAGCAAAACGATAAGCCCGTGGTAGTATGTGTGCCAAGTGGCAATTTTGGAAATCTTACTGCTGGCTTGATGGCGAAAAAAATGGGCTTGCCAATTGATGCCTTTGTTGCTGCAACGAATGCTAATGATATTGTGCCCGAGTATTTACGTACACAACAATTCAAGGTACGTGCTTCAAAACAAACTATTAGCAATGCGATGGATGTTGGCAACCCAAGTAACTTTGTTCGCATGCTTGAACTATTTGGTAATGACTTTCAGAAATTGTCTGCACAAATTTTTGGAAGCACATTTAGTGATGAGGCTACTAAAGAGGCTATGCGTTTAGTTGATTCCAATTCTAACTATATTATGGATCCTCATGGAGCCGTTGGCTATTTAGGTTTGAAAGAATTTCTGAAAACTCATTCCGACTTTACTGGAATATTTTTAGAGACCGCGCACCCAGCAAAATTTGCCGATGTGGTTGAAGATGCGATCCAAAAGCAAATTGAAATTCCGGATCGCCTCAAAGAATTTATGAAAGGGGAGAAGAAGTCAATTCTTATCTCTACTGACTTTGATGAATTTAGATTGTTACTTCCAACCCTGATCACCTAAAAGCGGAACGAAAGCAAAGTTATCAAATTCTTCTTTTTTTAAACCAGTTTTTGTTTTCGTAATACGCAACATTTTTTGTTTATCCCGATCCCCAACGGGAATTAGTAAGATTCCGTTTTCGGCAAGTTGATCTGTTAACGCGGTGGGGACAAATGGCGCGCCAGCGGTCACAATTATTTTGTCATAAGGAGCTTTTGCGGGAACACCTTTCGAGCCATCGCCATAAAAGAAATAGGGTTTATAACCAAGGGTAGGAAGGAAATCGCGTGTGCGTTCATAAAGTTTTCGGTTATACTCTATAGTATAGACTTTTACACCCATTTCCAGCAGAATGGCAGCTTGATAACCAGATCCAGTCCCAATTTCTAACAATTTGTCTCCGGGCTGTATTTTTAGCTTTTCGCTTTGGAAGGCGACCGTATAAGGTTGTGAGATTGTCTGGCCTTCCCCAATTGGGAAAGCTTTATCCTCATAGGCATGCCCAAGGAGGGCATCATCGAAAAAAGCGTGTCTTGGCACTTTTCCAATTGCGGCCAAAACCCGCTGGTCAGAAATGCCCTTTTCAAGCAGTTTTTTTACCAATTTATTTCTTAATCCTCGCTGCTTATAATTGTCTTCAAACATTTTAACAACACCATTTTGACTCTAAAAACGCCATTTTTTCATGATAAACAAAGTTTTAGGAAATCCTTAGGAAAATTGAAACTCATGCCCCTACTTTGGGGTTCTCTATAACACAGTAGAAACTATTTTGCCATAGCGTTAGACTGTGTAACCTGACCCTGACAGTAGGAGTGGCAAAAACCACCCACTACTGCAAGGGCGGGTAAATTTTCTCTCTCAAAAATCTCCTCTAGTATCCAATTAATATGAATGCTGCCCAATAATACGGGGCTGCATACGTACCTTTTTTTATCAATTCTAACTTAGCATTGCGCAACCCAGTTGTAAAAGAAGTATCCTTATTCTGAAGTAATGATTTGTAAAAATCAGTCATCAATTCAGCGGTCGATTCATCGGCAACGCTCCAAAACGATACGACAATATTTTTAGCGCCAGCATAAACCAACGCACGCGATAGTCCGATTACACCTTCACCTTTCGAAATTTTTCCTAACCCGGTTTGACAGGCTGATAGCGTTACCAGATTTGCATTCAAATGTAAATTATAAATTTCTCCTGAATACAGATTCCCATCTTCCGCCTCCGAATCATTCTGAAGAAAAATTCTTGAGAGCTCTGGATTATCCTCATCGACAATGCCATGCGTTGCGAAGTGAACTACGGAGTAATTCTTCAGGTCATCATCTTTAACAGCAGACTCATTTGCTAGTTTATTGGTGAGCACCTCACACGTGATATTTTTATCTTTGAAAATGGATTGAATGGCATTCACCTCTTGCTCGGTGCCTGGTAAATCACTTAAGTTATTTCCATCGGGGAAAGAGATTGGGGCAAGAAGTTTAGCAGAAGAAATACCTGCTGCGACTGGATTATTTTTCTTTTGAATTAAGAGGCCTGCCGAAAACTCGTACCGCACATCATACTTTTTAATAAGATAAGGTAATTGACCAAAGGGTGTGTCGAAATCCTTTACATTTTTGGTTAGCAATGCTTCAAAGGGTATAATGCTCATGCGGCCCGAAGGAAGTAGCACGAGACTATTTACTTTGGCCGGAATCCCTTTTGGAATTAAAATGTTATAAAGATTTCTTGAAGAGGTGATGTAGGCTTTTTCCTGATTGAAGAATAAGCTATTTCTAAATCCGCTAATCATTCGATCATAATCATCAGATAAATTATGATCTGTAACCAGAAACTTCTTTTTGGTGATTAGATAAACATACAAACGGCTATTTCCCTCATCAATGAAGTAACTTATAAGTGCACTTTTCTCATTCAAGAGTTTCTGTAATTCGTCAATTGAGGGCGCAGCAGAATTGAATTTTAAATTGAAGTATTCCGGAAACTTATTTTCGAGAGTTTTTGTAAACTCAGCATAACTTTGATTGAGATGAAAAGCAGTTTCGCGCAGATACTTCTCTTCATCCTCGGATGGCTTTTGAGCTAGCTTTTGATTAACCATGGACATGGCTGATTTTAATCCGTTTTCTTCTTCTAATAACTCCGGTGGAATGTTTGCAAAAGACTTGGCATTCGCGTCTGAGATTGCCTCTTGAAGAACTGCCGACTTGCTCTTTTCTGCAAAGTAGAAAGAACGTTCTCTATAAATTTTTCGATCCCGAAAAGACACATCGCTTAGTAAATAGGCAATGCGCACACCATCGGCATATACTTCATTGGCAATTGCGCCAAGCGAAATTTTATCCGATTCATTGGTGGTTTGCTGGCGAAGTTTATCAATTAGCGAGTCGCAAAGCTGAAGTGTATTTAAACCAAAAGTTAAGTCCGATAATTTCAGAGTTTGATTCATGTGACGAGCCTCCAGCACCTGCGCTTTATACATCAGTGAGTACAGTAGAAAATTTCCATCATAGAAATTAGTAATCTTCGGATTTACAAAAGCATCTTGATTATTGAAATCAGAGATGTTGGCGATAATTGACTTTTGATAATTTGATAATGCCTCATCATACTTATTTTCTGCCTGAAGAATGTTTCCGATCAGGTTGTAGGTATACGCTACGTCTGGATGTTTTTTTCCTTGTGATGCGATATACATATCCAGTGCCTTGTGGTAAAATTCAAGTGCTGTTTTATCATCCTTAAGTTTTGAATACGTGAGCCCAAGCCAGCGGAGTACATATGCCTTGGAAGGGTGAGGTTGGGGATAGTTTTTCTCCCAAATTTTTAATGCAGTCTCAAAATAGTTTACAGCATCCCCGTAAAGTTCTGTGTTAAAGTTTACAACCCCAAGATTTGTGTTGGCAATTGCAAATTTAGGATGCTCTTGGCCATGCAGTTTTCCATATATCTCAGTGGCTTTTTCATAATTGTCGAATGATTTGTCGGCATCAATCGTGCTGTAAACCAGGCCTAAGTCTGTATAAGAAGCTGCAATTAGTTCATGTGCTTCTGGTAATTTATCCTGACGGAGAGATAGAGCCATCAACTGTTGCTCTTCTGCTTGTACATACTTGCCTGTATTAAAATAGGCTTGTCCTAAATAACTAAGTGCCTGAGCAGTTTCTAATGCGTTACCGCTTTGCTGTAAAGTATTGGCGGCATTTGTTAAAGTTTCAACTGCCAAGTCATTTCTTCCCTGGTTGAGATGAAGGTATCCAACATTGATGAGGGTGCTCGCCTTTAAAGTGCCTGGACTTTTTATTTGATTGATTTTTTCTAGTGTTT
>Ga0163153_10000947_pt1 | contig 47635 bp, 32 predicted proteins | sample OliLakLV19MP6IB1_FD_148629 | JGI IMG/M metagenome (GOLD analysis project Ga0163153, IMG submission 148629) | Freshwater microbial mat bacterial communities from Lake Vanda, McMurdo Dry Valleys, Antarctica - Oligotrophic Lake LV.19.MP6.IB-1 | ecosystem: Environmental > Aquatic > Freshwater >... | reverse complement strand
CTTGATCGCAATTTTGCGAAAACAACGTGAACCTCTTAACGATTTAAAAATTACCGTAACCGGTGAGCGTGAGCAGGGCGTAGTGCCCTCTTTATATACTGAAGTGCATGCTCACTTTCGGTTATTTGGAAATATAAATAATGAAAAAGCAGAAAGAGCAGTTCAACTCTCGGTGGATAAATATTGTTCGGTGGCGAAAACATTAGAGAAAACTGCTAAGGTTACGCACAGTTTTGAAATCATTACTCAGTAGGCATGGAAGATAGAAATTTTGAAACGGATGCAGTAAGAGCGCAAAGCGAGCGAACCACGTATCGCGAACATTCAGTTCCTCTTTATCTCACATCCAGCTTTGTTTTTGAAGATGCTGAACAGGCAAGGGCATTATTTGCTGACGAAATTCCTGGAAATATTTATACTCGTTTTTCGAATCCTAATAACACGGAATTAATCCAAAAGCTTTGCTTACTCGAAGGTACTGAAGATGGCATCGCTACAGCATCGGGTATGGCTGCGATGTATATCAGTATGGCATCGCTTTTAAAATCGGGCGATCATGTGCTGGCATCACGGTCCGTGTTTGGATCAACGCATCAGATACTAAGTGTCATTTTCCCGAAAGTAAACATCTCACATACCTATGCTGATATTGAAGACCCGGCTTCATGGGAAAGCAAGATTCAGCCCAACACAAAAATGATTTTTGTTGAGACCCCCTCGAATCCGGCACTCGATGTCATTGACCTGGAGTGGTTGGGTAAACTCGCCAACAAGTATAACCTGATTTTGAATGTGGATAATTGTTTTGCAACACCCTACTTACAAAACCCTGCCAAATGGGGGGCTCATTTAGTAACCCACTCGGCTACTAAATTTATCGATGGCCAGGGTAGAGTAATTGGCGGTGCCGTGCTGGGAAAAAAGGAATTGATTAAAGAGATTCGCTTCTTCGCGCGACACACCGGACCTTCCATGTCGCCCTTCAATGCCTGGGTCTTGTCGAAGAGTTTAGAGACACTGGCGGTGCGTATGGAACGTCATTGTCAGAATGCTTTGCAGCTTGCCAATCATTTGCAATCGCATAGTGAAGTCTTAAAAGTAAAATATCCATTTCTCCCTTCGCACCCGCAACACGAGGTGGCTAAAAAGCAAATGAAACTTGGTGGTGGATTAGTTACGTTTGAAATCAAGGGAGGCATTGACCGTGGAAGAAAATTTTTGAATTCGCTGAAGATGCTTTCACACTCGGCCAACGTGGGCGACACGCGAACGATTGCCACACACCCGGCTTCCACTACTCACTCTAAACTAACTGAGGCGGAGCGCATGGCTGTAGGTATTACCCCCGGCCTTATTCGTATTTCTGTGGGCCTTGAGAATATTCAAGACATCATCAACGATATAGAGCAGGCAATAAGGAATAGTAATTAATACGTAGGCATAGCCGGATCAATCTCTCTTGCCCAGGCAAGGATGCCGCCCTTTAAGTTATAGAGATTGGTGAAACCATGATTTTTCTCAAGCCACTGCACCATGTTGCCACTGCGCGCACCACTGCGGCACTGAAGTATAACCTGCCTGTCTTTCGAAACCTTTTCTACCTGATGCGGAATTTCTCCCTGCGGAATGAGTTCACCGCCAAGGTTACAAATATCATATTCATGTGGCTCGCGCACATCAATCAGTTGGAAGTCGGCACCTGAATCAATCAGTGCTTTTAATTCCTGAACAGTTACTTCTTTCATGGCATTAGTGGGGTTTGTTGCTATTCCACAAAACTCATCATAATTGATCAAACTTTTGATTTTTGCCCGGGAGTTTTGATCCGGAATTTTTATTTGGGTGAATTCAAAGGTATGTGAATCAAATATCATTAGTCTGCCAGCCAATGGTTCCCCAAAGTCACCCGCGATTTTTATCACCTCATTGGCCTGCATGCATCCAATAATACCGGCTAACACACCCAATACACCGCCTTCTTCACAATTGGGTACTGAATCAGGGGTAGGAGGCAGTGGATACAGGTCGCGGTAGTTAGGACTCTTTTGATAATTAAATACAGACACCTGGCCTTCGTATCGGAATATGGATCCAAACACCAACGGTTTGTCAAGAATTATGCAGGCATCATTTATAAGATAGCGCGTTGGAAAGTTATCCGTACAATCCACGACCACATCATATCCAGCGAAAAAGGTAAGCGCGTTATCGGATGTGATTTTTTTTTCAATGACTTCAAAATTAATTTCCGGATTTAGCTTTTTTAATTTTTCCGCTGCAGCCAATGCTTTGGATTTTGTTACGTCTTCGGTTGTGTACAGAATTTGCCTCTGCAGGTTTGATAAGCTTACCTGGTCATGATCTACTATCGCAAGGGTGCCAACACCAGCAGCAGCCAGGTAAAGCAATACCGGGCAACCCAATCCGCCAGCACCGATGACAATAACCTTCGATGATTTTAATTTCAACTGAGCTTCATGGCCAAAACCGGGTAAAACAAATTGACGGCTATAGCGAATTTGTTCATCTTTTGAAAAATTATTGTCAACCTTATTACTCATAATGCGTAATTTACAATACTAAAATTTAACGTTGAACGATGCGAACAAACTATTCTACGGGTGCCAAATGGGAGGATATTGTTGGTTATAGCCGGGCGGTGAAAATGGGCAACACACTAGAAGTATCCGGCACAGTAGCCACGGAAGGTAGTGATGTAGTAGCCAAAGGCGATTTTTATGGTCAGACAAAATTCATTATTGAAAAAATTGAAAAAGTGCTGAAGCAGGCTGGGTTTGAACTGAAAGATGTGGTGCGCACACGAATTTTTGTCACTGACATTTCAAACTGGGAAGCCGTGGGTAAAGCGCATGGTGAGTTTTTTAAAGACATAAAACCGGTGACCACCATGGTGGAGGTGAGCGCACTGATCGATCCGGATTATTTGGTTGAGATTGAAGTATCGGCTGTGAAAGAGTAAATCCTTTTTTATGAAGCATCTTCATAAATATGTACTTGGCCTGTTGTTTTTTTTCATGCTTACCCACGCATGGGGTCAGGTGGATCAAATTAAGAGTTCCTCATCATCCAATTCAAAAGGAAGTGGAGGTTCACGATCGGGTGAAGGTTCAGGTTCATCATCGGGTATGTTTGTTTATTTCTTTGTTGATCTTATTGGTCATGGAATAGGAGAGTGGCAACGCAGTAAGTTGGCTAAGAAGGAAATCAATCCCCGCATTGTTTCTTTGGAACTTCCCATGCAAGCGGCTGTGCAGCCTTCGAACTATTACGTTTTCAATCCTCGCATCCGGGGTAACTGGGGTTTGTTTTCTACCGACTTCAGGGTGAATTACCTGGTGGAAGAAGATATCAATGGACCAAAAGATCTCACTACATATGACTGGCAGATCATTCAACTTAATTTGGTTACGGCAAGGCATGTGATCGGTCGTGTAGGAATTGGAATGATGAACGAGAACTTTGGCAACAAGCAATCCTATGCTGAATCCACCATAGGCTTATCGATCGTATCTTCAGATCATAAAATTGGAGGAAGTTTCGAGTATCGTGTTGCTAAAGATTATGAAACCAATGCCACACCACGCAGAGAAGTTAGTGCTTCCTTCGAGAAACAATTGTTTTCAAACGGAGCATTTCACGGTTTTGCAACGCTGGGCGGAGTATATCAACGCTATTATAGCAGTGTTTCTGTTTGGGGAGTGCAGGCGGGCATGATATTCCGTCTTCATCGACCTGTCATCGTATCGGACAAGGAAGATTATTAAAATCCTAGTCGGTCAACGAAGCCCTAAGGATTTCGGAGGTTAAATAAAATATTTGCACGAGTAAAAAATCATTTCGCTACGGTTTTTGGTTTGTTCAACGGAAAGTAATTAAGAGATATCATACTTCAGGATATCTTGGTTGTTCATCAAAAATCTAATAACATGAAGCTTTCAAAATTTTATTATTCCCGGGGACGATTTTTTGTTGCCATGATAGGCTTCTGTTTGTTGGCCTACTTTGTGTTTCGATTGATGTCTGATTTCTAACGATAAATCAGACAGAGAAAAGCATTGATACGGAGGTGTGAAAGATTAACCCTAAAGGAATCGATAATTTTAAGGATTAGCTAAAACGTTTAAGTGCTAGGTTCGAGACGGTTTCACCAATAGCTAATGAGGAGGTAGCGGCCGGAGAGGGCGCATTGCATACGTTAATCACATGTTCGTTTTCAAGGATCATAAAGTCATCCACCAACCCGCCTTCGCGATCACACGCTTGAGCGCGCACTCCGGCACCACCCTCCACTAAATCTGATTCCTGAATTTCAGGGATTAATTTTTGAAGTGCTTTGGTGAAAGCCGCTTTTGAAAACGAGCGATACATTTCTCTGAATCCTGTGCGCCAATATTTTGCTGCTACTTTTTGGAAACCCGGCCAGGCCAGCGTTTCAGCTAATTCAGAAAGATTGATATCCGATTTTTTGTAGCCTTCTCTTTTGAATGCAAGCACCGCATTAGGTCCCGCTTCTACACCGCCCTTTGCCATGCGTGTAAAATGAACACCCAGGAATGGAAAGTTTGGATCGGGCACAGGATAGATCAGATTCTTTACCAGGTACTCCTTTTCTTTTCTCAGTTTAAAGTATTCTCCTCTGAAAGGAATGATCTTAACGTTCAAATCTCTCACCGTCATGCGGGCAACCTTGTCGGAGTATAAACCCGCGCAGTTCACCACCAGTTTTGCCGAGTAACTTTGCTTCTGTGTAACCACCACCACTTTAGAGGCGTCCACCTGGATGTCGATAACCTGCTCTTCCAAATGAATATCGGCTTCTTTTTGTTTGAGGAGCTCTCCGTATTTTTCAGAAACCTTTTTGTAATCAACAATTCCAGTTTGAGGAACAAAGATTCCAGCCAGTCCATTTACATGGGGCTCATACTCTTTTAGTTCGTCTTTCGTTAGCTTTTTTAAATTCTCAAGTCCATTCTGCAGACCTCGCACGTGCAGATTCTCCAATAAGGGCAATTCTTCTTTTTCTGTGGCTACTACAATTTTACCACACAATTCGAACGGAACATTATTCTCTTTGCAAAAATCGATAAGAAGGTGATAGCCGTGAATACAATTTTTTGCTTTTAAGCTTCCTGGCTTATAGTAAAGTCCTGAGTGAATTACTCCACTGTTATTTCCGGTCTGGTGTTTCGCCAGTTCATTCTCTTTTTCCAGCAATAGGACTTTAAGAAAAGGGTTGGCGGTTTTTATTTTCAGTGCCGTGGCAAGTCCAACAATCCCACCACCTATAACAATGATATCGTAATTCACGCTTTTATATTTACTGCGAAGCTAATGGATTCCGGAAAGGAAGTGCAATGATTTACATCAATCTTTAATGGGTCTTATCCGAACATTTAAAGAAGGCTCTACAATCACAAAATGATTGGGTGGTATCATTCTCCAATCTTTATCATCCGAGAGTTTTTCAGACACGACTAAAACGGCCTGATCATTATCTCGCGGAGCTTCCAATCGGGTGATGCCATCTTCAACTACATACCGGCTGCCTTCAGAGTGATACAAGGTCAATGGTTCTTCTTTTTCGTCTGATACATATCGGGTTGCCACCATAAAATTGCCATCAGTAAATACCATGTTTAAATAGGCGGGCTCACGGATATCATATTTCGTCATCAGGTGTTTTATATTTCGGAAGGTATGCTCAAAAGAGTCCGTAACAGTTTCTGGTGTTATCGCGTTGTGATTTGCTTTCAGGTGGTTAATAAGTAAAGCGAAGATGTGCTCCGAATCTGTCTGCCCTTTGATCCAATTATAGAGCTCGTCACTGAGAGGTGATCGCAAGTGTCGTTTTATTTTTGCGAACTCTTCCACACCACCATTATGAGCCATCAGGATGTTATTGTATTGAAATGGGTGGCAATTCGATTCTGACACTTCCCCTACACTGGCCGCTCTTACATGAGCGATCAGACATTCGGTTTTGATTTTTGGAGCCAGGTTTCTCAGGTTTCTATTACTCCAGGCAGGATTTACAGAAACAAATGTTACCGGTTCATTAGTGACTTCAGGCACATACCATCCTATTCCAAAACCATCACCGTTTAAAGGTTCTTCAATTTCCTTCGCGTTGAAGCTTTGGTTTATCAACGAATTTTTTGGTTGATACAGTAAGCTATCAATAACAATGGGGGTGCCCTTGTAGGCCATGAGTCTGCACATAGGATGGATATTTTTTACAAAAGTTAATAAATAAAAAGACCTTTGACTATTGCCAAAGGTCTTCTTTAATGCTTTCTGGAATGAAAATTACTTTTTGACTTTCTTTTCAAATTTCAAGGAAGCGGAGTTCATGCAGTAGCGCATGCCGGTTGGTTTGGGGCCATCACCGAAAACATGCCCCAGATGCCCGCCACAATTGCTGCACACTACTTCATCGCGCACCATACCATGGCTGGTATCTGTTCCAACGGCAACGGCTCCTTCTTTGATAGGTTTATAAAAACTGGGCCACCCGCTGCCAGATTCAAATTTGGTTTCCGAACTGAATAATTCCTGTTGGCATCCAGCGCAGTAATAAACGCCTGCTTCATGATTGTCCCACAGTGCTCCTGTAAAGGCTGTTTCAGTTCCCTTTTGTCTCAACACTTCAAACTGAATAGGCGTAAGTGAATTCTTCCACTCCGCTTCTGTTTTGTTTATGGCATATTGATTTTTATCCGGAATTTTTTTTGATTTTTCCTGGCCGCAGGCAATTAATGAAAGTGTGAATAAAAGGGTAGTTATATGTAATAGTTTCATAATCTGGGTATCATTTTTTTGGATTGCCTATAAATACAATAACCCCTCCGTCTGAGGGGTTATTTGTAACCTAAACCTAAACCTATGAGAGTTTTTACTACTCTGACTATAAGAACGGTGACAATGACAATATGTTTCACTTAGGTTGTCGGTTTTAATATTTTTCTAACAAGTACACTACTTCTTAAATTTTGAAGCGTACTGCTTATTGAATTTTTCCACCTTCGGGCGTATTACATATTGACAATAGCCCTGATTTGGGTTAAGCGCATAATAGTTCTGATGATAATCCTCGGCTGGATAAAAAACAGAGAAGGGGGTTATTTCAGTTACGATCCGATTCTTATAAACCCCGGATTTATCCAACTGACCTTTGTATTGATCCGCGACTTTTTTCTGTTCCTCACTGTGATAGAAAACCGCAGATCGATATTGGGTGCCCTCATCAGCCCCCTGTTTGTTGAGTGTGGTTGGGTCGTGCGTGTTCCAAAATACTTCAAGAATCTCTTCAAAGGAGATTACTTTTGGATTAAATTTTACCTGAATTACTTCCGCATGACCGGTCATGCCGGTGCAAACTTCACGGTACGCAGGGTTTTTAACCTTTCCGCCAGAGTATCCGGACACGACTGATTCAACACCATTTAATTTTAAAAAGAAGGCCTCCGTACACCAGAAACAACCGGAGCCTAATGTGGCTACTTCCAATTCCTCATTCATAGTTTTTGGTTTGATGGTTTGCGCCAAAAGCGCTAAAGAAGTGAAACAAAACAAGATTGTCAGGTTGATCTTCTTCATATACCCTATTTAACCAATTAAAGAATCAAATGGTTTTAGAAAAAACATCAATTGTCTTCCCGCTTACAATGCCAGGTTTAGTATTGGCTATAAAATCCGGAAAGCGTATTGGCCAATTTATTATCCAGCGCTTTTTTGGTTTGATTCCGAAGAAAATCACGGGCCATGTAAGGTTCTTTAAGGCCACACATTTTCTTATTTGCTTCAGACAGTGCTCTTAAGTCACCTGTGCATGTGGCCCATCGATCCGACCAGCGTTCTTCGCTGATAATGTCTGAGTTTCGGAGTTCGGCATTGCTGGTGGCGTCTTTAATGTACAGAGTGATTGATCCTCGCGATGTGATTGACTTTTCAAAAAAGGTCATCGTGGCAGTAACTTTTTCATAAACCGGCACTTTTTGATTGTTTACGGTTTTCTCGCTGACTTTTACACTGTCCTTAAAGGTTTCTACACGCTTGGTGGTAGTAGGCCTTCCTTCTGAATAGGTATTGACAACCACTTTTACAAATTGATCAACTCTTTGGAGATTCGCTTCGTTAGCTTCGCGAGGGGTATAGAACTTTACAAACTGACTGGGTCTGACACCAAAAATTACGGGCTCAAAATTCCAGTCATAGTAGTTTTGAATAGAAGGGTCCACCACGACTTTTATAGTTGCGTTGTATTTAGATTGTTCAATCATCTCAATGGACTCACGATAGCCGGGATAAAAATTGTTTGCGTCTGAAAAGAGAAAATAGGCACGCTTCGCATCTTCGCGCGTATTTTTTAGCATGGCCTGTATACCCGCCTCATAGGTTTCTTCAGCGGCTTTACTTTTTACTTCCGTCAGCTCTTTATACTTATTGATAGGGTTGGGAACAACCGTGAGCGCACCGGGTGAAGTGCGTATTTGTTCATATAGATTATTGATACTTTCATAGTTCTGAACGGCATTGCTCCATTTGAAATTGGCATTGGAGGTTATTTGATTTTGCGCATCTGTTTCCAGATAATCAACGGCCATCTTGTAGCTTGTCCGTAAAACCTCTTTTGATTTCTTATGGTCTGGGTTTTGCCTGAGCCGGGCCACCGCCTGGGATACAGCGGAATAATAATCACCTTGCTTCAGCGCTCCTTTTCCGGATGAGCAAGAATCCAAGACGAATAAAAAAATGAGTACAGCAAAGGGTAAATATGTTTTCATAATCATGCTACATTCAAAATGAATGCCTTAAATTAATTAAATAATAGGGTGATAAACTAAAACTAATTGGTTTGCGCGAAGAGATCAATGAGAATATCATCAATCAGTCTCCTCCAATTTCCCCACGAATGGCCTTCATTCACTTCCCGATAGTTATACACACAACTGTTTGCCTCTAATACATCTTTCATTTTTCTACTTTCCGCACTGGTATCGTTGATGACGCCCGAAGTCATGGAGATTTTCATTTTCGGATCGGCTGGGTTTGAGCAGAGTAAATAGATTTGTGGCCTTGTATAAAAGGCAGGTGACTGGATACCCGCCATCCCGAATACGTCAGGTCGTGTAAAGGCAAAATAGGTAGCGGTCAATCCACCCATGGAAGTGCCCAGGATAGCGCGGTGTTGAGAGTTTCTGATTACGGGGTATGCGGTTTCAATTTGGGGTATTAATTCTTGCGTGAAAAAGTCAAGGTATTTTGCGTTCATGGCTAACTCCTGCATTCTACGGTTGTTGGATCGATCGATCGGTGCGCGGTGATCGATGAATATCGCAATAACCCGTTCGATCTTTTTATCTTCAATAAGGTTATCCAACACGGTGCTCATGTTGCCGAGTTTAGGATGCAGGTATTCATAACCATCAGTAACATAGATGGAGGATAGCTTCTCGGAATTAGAAAATGCATAGGGTATGTATACGGAATAGGTGGTCTGATATCCGAGCACCTTGCTATTCAAAAGCACATCGCTGATGAGCGTACCTTTTTGATTATTCTTTCGCTCTGTTTGAATTGGATCTTCTTTCCAATCGGGCATGCGCAGTTCAGAGTTGGGGCTCCCACCACCGACCCCTGACCATTGCTGGAATTTGTTTTCGGGATCCAAAATCCAATTTGTTCCGTCAATAAGAATCTTATAATCGAGGCGCGCATCTTTTGGGAAAGAAGCTCTCAATATCCAGATGTCGGTGCCATTCATCAGTGTTCCTTTATTGGGGAAGTTCTTTTGAAAGCCCCATCCATTAAAATCACCCATCCACTCAACCGTTTTGGCAGGGCTTTGGATTAAGAATAATACTGAATCTTTGTATATAAAGGGGATTCTTGATTTTTTAGATAACGAATCGAACAACTCTTTCACATCGGAGGGGCCCGATGATTCTAATCTTTTAGCAGTATTTGTGAAATTTCTGTAACCAAAATCTTGTCCTTGCAATGTATAGCTAAATAAAGTAATTGCCCCAATTAGAATATGTAAATGCTTTACCATTTCTTGATTTAATCTTTATCCTCAACCCTAAGAGATAGTAATCCTGCCAGAATCATTAAAAATCCTCCAAGTACCAATGTTAACATGGTGTTACCACCGAAAATATTTATGGTTAAGAATCCTAAAATGGTGGCAGCAAATATTTGAGGTATAACGATGAAAAAATTAAACACTCCCATATAGTAACCCATTTTATTTGCTGGTAACGCGCCTGATAATATTGCATAAGGCATTGAAAGAATACTTGCCCAGGCAATTCCGACAAGGCCCATTGAGATTGCAATGGAATTAGGATTGCTTATAAAATTTAGAGAGATAAGCCCTATTCCGCCAATTATTAGGCAAATCATATGAGTCTTTTTTCTACCAAATCGTATTGCAATGATTGGAATGATGAATGCAAATATAGCCGCAACACCATTTCGAACTGATGAGCAGACACCTAACCAATCTGCTCCGTCATTATATTCTGCTTGAACTTTCTTTAAGATGTTTTTTTCAGCCGTAACGAGGTCTTTCGATTTTAAAGAATGGTTAGTCAAATTAATTGTTACGATGATTTGATCGTTACCATTTTGAAATTTATCTATTTCATTAATATCTTTTTCCAATGAATTGAATTCTTTTTCACCTAAAGCAGCTTCTCCATTTATAATGCTACTCTTTAGTTTTAAGTAAAGTTCAGCGGGTACCTTCATATCATAGATATTGCTTGTCACCGCGTTGGTCGAATAGATCCACATTGAAAACAACGCAAACCATGTAAAGAACTGAACATAGGCAAGTTGTTTCATTGCCTTGGGCATATTAAATACTCCCTGGTATGATTCTTTTAAACCATCCATGAAGGTTGTCTTTCTATTCTCTTCTTTTAGTTTTTCAATGCTTTCAGGTGGAAATTCCTTTGTCGTAAAAACTGTATACATCACGGCAGCAAGGAAGGCGAAAGCGCCCGTGTAAAATGACCATTTAACAGAATCTGGAATGGTTCCGCTTTCAGCAGTATTGCTAACATCAAACCAATTATTAAAAATCCATGGTAATAGTGCGGCAATGACAGATCCCGTACCTATGAAAAAACTTTGCATAGCAAAGCCTGATGTTCTTTGTGAAGGGGGCAGTTTGTCTCCAACAAAAGCACGAAACGGTTCCATAGAAATGTTGATAGAGGCATCCAGAATCCATAGCATGCCTCCCGCCACCCAAAGTGACGGAGAGTTAGGCATTATTACCAATGCACAAGTTGCCAATATTGCCCCTATGAAAAAGAAGGGTCTTCGCCTTCCCCAATATGGGTGCCATGTTCTGTCGCTTATGTAACCAATTATTGGTTGAACCAATAAACCAGTTAATGGTGCTGCTATCCAAAGTATAGGAATCTCGTCTTTGTTAGCACCTAGAGTTTCAAAAATTCTACTCACATTAGAATTCTGCAATTCAAATCCAAATTGAATTCCTAAAAAGCCAAAACTCATATTCCAGATTTGCCAGAAGTTGAGTCGGGGTTTAAATGTTTGAGGCTGGTCCATAGGTAGTTAGTATGATGAACTGGGATGCATTTTATTTTGAGTATCGTTGATACGGCTATTTTCTTTTACTAAACTCCAAAGCACAGTAGAGAAAGCAAGACACGCAGTGCAGATAATAAAGATAATATTTTTGTTAATAGCGTCTTGAATAAAAGCATAAAATGCATTTGAGAATTTTTGTTGTTTCTCCCTCATCACCACGTTATTTCAATTTGCGATTGTGAATATTCACTGGAGGCCATTATAACATTTTCTTCTCCCATCGAATCCGGATCATTGATGGGATCATATTTTTCAAGAGGTGAAAAGAAGGAGTGTATCTGGTGTGTTAATTTTTGTTTGGCACCATTAACGTACACCTCATCGGAACTTGCCCCATGTAATACAATCTTCACTGTTTTAAAATCAGTTTGATAATTTCCTTCTTCAGCGGTGACCACAACCTTATTCTCATGAGCATGATATCGAATTAACCGTTTCATGGATTTTCCATTTTGATAATCGAATGTTTGACCATCATCGGTATAGTAAAGAAAATCGCTCGATTCGTTTCCGCAATAGATATGAAGAATCCACTCTCCCTGTTTAATGCCTGTATGTGCCGTTGCTTGCTGCATGGGTAACACACTTCCGGCTTTAATAAATACGGGTAGTTTGTGAATGGGGGAGTCAACAATGATTTCCTGATTGCCATTAAATAATTTTCCGGTATATAGATCAAACCAATCGCCACCCGGTAAAAATACTTTTAAGAGTTCTTTATTACTTTCAACAGGAGCCACCAAAATGCAAGGACCAAATAGATATTGGTTATGATACAATCCATTATACACCCGTGCATCGTGTGTGTAATTGATGGCGAGCGATCGTTGCACGGGCATTCCGGTTAGGGAAGCATCGTAAAACAACGAATAGATATAGGGCAATAGTTGATAACGGAACTTGATATAGTTTCTGCAAATACCCTCTACTTCTTCACCGTACGACCAGGGTTCACTGTCGCGGGTATTGATCATACTATGCGCTCTGAAGAAAGGAGAAAAGGAAGCGATTGAAATCCAACGGGCAAAAAGTTTAGTGTTCGCTTCGCCCACAAATCCACCGGCATCATATCCGGCAAAGGCAACCCCGGTAAGGCCCATACTGTTAACAATACGCACGCCTAACAACATGTGTTCATCATACGCAACGTTATCACCCGTCCAAACAGCTGAGTATCGTTGAATGCCTGAGAAACTTGAGCGGGTGAGGGTAAAGGGTCTTTTGCCATTCATTAATTTCTTTGTGCCTTCGTAGGTGCTGCGAGCCATCTAAAATCCAAACAAATTCCTTCCTCTGCGCATGGTGGCTTTATTGCCTTCAAAGTCGAATTCAAGATTTTCCGGCAAGGCATTGCCCCAGGTGGCGATTTCATTCATGTCATTCCAGAATCCTTCAACGCCCAGCGCTACATAGTCTTTGAATTTGGATGCCCACCATTCTCTTGCCGCGGGTTTGGTGAAGTCCGGAAAGTGACACCATCCTGGCCACACTTGCCCCTGGTAGTTTTCTCCGTCTGGATATTTAAGGAAGACATCGTTTTTAATTCCATCATCATACGCTTCATAGCCGGGCTCTACTTTTATTCCCGGATCACACATGATCACGACATGAAATCCTTGTTTCTTAATGGCGGCCAGTAGTTCTTTTGGATCTGAAAAGTGCTTTTTGTCCCACGTAAAAATTTTATACTTATCCATGTAATGAATATCGAGTACAATAGCATCGGCAGGTATATCTTTTTCGCGGAAGGTTTGAGCTACAGCAAATACCTCCTTGTCGGGATAATAACTATAACGACATTGCTGATAGCCGATACTCCACAGAGGCGGCAATTCCATCCGCCCTGTTAATTGCGTATAATGTTTGATTACCTCACCTACGGAATTGCCAATCATAAAGTAGTAATTCATTTCTCCCGCATCCGCTGAAAAACTGGCAAAGCGATTGTTTGATGCACCGAAGTTGAAAAATGATTTATGTGTGTTATCGAGAAATATTCCATAGGTAAATGGGTGGTGCACACCAATGTAAAAAGGCATGGACGAATAAAGCGGATCTGTTCCAGTGTTGTAGGCATATGCATCGGAGTTCCAGTTTTGATAGGCTGCTCCTTTGCGATCAAGAGGTCCGGTTTTTTCACCTAATCCAATAAACCGTTCGTGCGGTTGCAGTTTTTTATAGGTCGTAACTTGGTCACCAATCCATGAAGTGCCGAAAGAGTCATCCTCATTAATAACACGCCCTTGTAGATCATGAAATGAGAAGCGAACTGGCTTTTTGGAAATGGATAAGACAAATGCCTTTGTATTTATTTTGATAAAGTCATCCTTATCGATTATTTCGAAAGGAGCCTTGTCAGGTTTTGAAACCACGGAGTAGGAGAAGTCCTCAAATTTATCTTTGAGTGTAGCGGTAATCCGGGCTATTGAATCGGCATAGATGCAGACTTTGAAAGTTCCATGAGAAGTATGGCCCTCAATACCACAAGAATGTTTTGAAAAAGAAATTAAGTTGCCCAGACTCTCGCTGGTCATCGATTGAAAGGTGGAGGCCATTAACTGATTTATTAATAGGTTTAATGGCTAAAGTAAACCTAAATAGCCCTACTAAACCTAAAAATATGCATCAAAAATCAGAAAACGATTGCGCTATTTCTTCTTTGCCTGCTTTTTAAGAGAGGAGTTTCTGATGATGAGCCTCGTCTTAAGAATTTTTGTTTCAGGCTGAATTTCAAACTGGTCTTTGTCTTTCATTTCAATTTGCCGGATTAGCAAACGAGCTGCTTCCTGGCCCATTTCAAAACCGGGCTGATCCACCGTGGTCAAAGAAGGTTCCATGAGTTCGCCAAAAAACCAATTGCTGAATCCAACAATTGCCACATCCTGAGGAATTTTAAGACCTTTTTCTTTTATTGCCATCATAGCGCCCATAGCCATAGGGTCATTATTGGCAAAAATGGCATCCGGAGGATTGGATAGCGCCAATAGTTTATTGGTAGCCTTTTTTCCCTCTTCAAAAGTACCTGATGGACAGTTAACCACCAGGCTGTCAATTATATTCATTTTATTCTCTTTCAAGGCATCGGTATATCCGCGAAAGCGATCAATACTGATGATCAGATTGGGGGCGCCATTTAAATGCGCAATTTTTTTGCAGTCTTGTTCTATCAAGTGGTTGACTGCTTCTTTGGCTCCTGTGTAGTCATCTACAATTACTTTGCTGGAAGTAGGGCTATTGTACATGCGATCGTAGAATACAATTGGAACCCCTTTTGAAATGATGGATTCGATATGATCGAAATTGGTCGTTTCTCTGGATACGGAAAGCAACATTCCGTCAACGCGGCTATTAAAAAGGGCCTTCATATCCGTCATTTCTCTCTGATACGATTCATTGGATTGAGACAGAATCACATTATAACCGGCCGTATAAGCAACATCTTCAATGCCGCTAATCACCGTAGAAAAGAAGAAATGGACGATTTCGGGTATGATTACACCAATAGTATTTGTTTTCCTTTGTCTCAGATTAAGGGCAACAATGTTGGGTTGATAATTGAGCTTTTCGGCTAGCTCATTAACTGCTTTTTTTGTTTGCACACTAATATCTGGGTGATCCTTTAGTGCGCGCGATACGGTTGATGGTGAAATGCCCAGCTCGCGAGCGATATCTTTGATGGTTATTTGGTTAAATCTCATTGTTTTTGAAGGAATTTAAAGATTTCCGAAATAGCGCAAACGGTTGCGAATCCGTTTCCACGAAATTTAGGTGAATAAATTCAAAAATGGCGCTTGCCAAATAGTTTTTTAAGGGTATTATTGAAGCCAAATTCTAATTTTATTAGTTAACGCAATTAACAAATTAGATTTTGAAAATTACTCTTATAAAACAACAATTAAACCCTAAAACAATTAAGTATGACCAAATTGTATCTGTTTGTTCGCAGGTATCTGGCGGTTCTTCTCGTGCTCGGAACTCTAGTCAGTTTCGCTCAGGAAAGAGTCGTAACAGGTAAAGTAACGTCATCGGATGACGGCTCTGGAATTCCAGGTGTTAACATCCTTGAAAAAGGATCTAGCAACGGAACCGTGTCTGATTCAGATGGAAATTTCCGTATTAGTGTTGGTAGCAATGCAACGTTGGTTTTCTCATTCGTTGGTTATCAAGCTCAGGAAGTAACCGTTGGATCTCAAAGCGCCATTAATGTTTCAATGCAATCCGATGTTACAGCCCTCAGTGAGGTTGTGGTGGTTGGATATGGAACCCAAGAGAAAAAGGAAATAACCAGTGCTGTAACCAGTATTAAATCTGAAGATTTCAATAAGGGTACAGTTAATGATCCAGTTCAATTATTGCAAGGTAAAGTAGCCGGTTTGAATATTACCCGCGCAGGTGGTGACCCTAACGGTGGTTTTAACATTCGTCTTCGTGGTGTTGGAACAATAGGTGCCAACGCAGAACCATTGGTGGTTATCGATGGTATCATTGGCGGTTCATTGAGCACGGTAGACCCTAACGACATTTTATCCATAGACGTTTTAAAAGATGGTTCTGCTGCCGCAATTTATGGTAGCCGGGGTGGTAGCGGGGTTATCCTTGTAACTACCAAATCTGGTAAGAAAGGAACCACTCAAGTAAGTTATAATGGATCTTATGCAATCGAGAATGTTAACAATAGTATCCCTGTTATGACAGCCGAAGAATATCGTCAAGTTCCAGGTCACGTTGACCTTGGCTCAACCACTGATTGGTTAGATGTAATCACTCGTCAGGGAAATGCCCAGGTTCATAATTTAGCCTTATCAGGAGGTAGTCAATCAACTACCTACCGTGCATCTATCAACGTGCGTAACACGAATGGTGTAGGTCTTAAATCTGGTTTCGAGCAACTCAATGGTCGTTTGACACTAACTCAGAAGGCGCTTAAAGACAGAGCTACTTTTACTGTAAATTTGGCGTCAACGACAAAAGATGCTCAGTTAGGCAATGCTGCATCCTTCAATTATGGTATTCTGGCTAACCCGACCATGCCTATTTATGATAACACTACTACCAGCCCAACAGCAGGTGGTAGATTCGGGGGATATGCAGAACGTGATATTTTTGACTTTTTCAATCCACTTTCTCTTGTTGAACAAAATGAACGCGATAAAAAAGAAACCAGACAACAGGCAAGCCTCCGCGCTGAGTATGATTTCAGCGACCTTGTTGAAGGCTTACGATTCGCTGCGTTTTATTCAGCCCAGCGTGAATCTGATTTTTATGGTTCATACAGTAAAAAGAGCGCAAAATTTGGCGGTAATAACGGATTAGGTTTCGCATCTCGCTCAACAGACCAACGTGTCAATGAACTTTTTGAGACGACTGTTAATTTCGATAAGAACCTTGGTGGTGCAGATCTGGCTTTATTAGCTGGATATTCTTACCAGGATTTTTATAATGAGGGATTCGGATTGTCAGGCGGTAATTTTGTAACCGATGCTTTTACCTATAATAATTTGAGCACTGCTTTGGATTTCAACAATGGACTTGGATCAGTTTTCAGTTATGCTAACTCTAACAAACTCGTTGCATTCTTTGGAAGAGCTAACGTGAATATTGGAGGAAACTATTTTGTGTCTGCCAGTGCCCGTTATGAAGGATCTTCTCGTTTTGGAGAGAATAACAAATGGGGTCTTTTCCCAGCGGTAAGTGCCGGTGTTACTTTGAGTAATTTGATTGACATACCTTCTGTGAATAGCTTGAAACTAAGAGCTAGTTACGGTGTTACCGGCAATCAACCTGGTTCATCGTATATCTCACTTCAGAAATTCACAAGAACAGGAAGCTTCTTCTACAATGGTGTTTTTGGACCAAGCTACGGACCGCAGAGCAATCCTAACCCTGATTTAAAGTGGGAAACGAAAGCAGAAATCGACTTTGGTTTTGATTTCGCCATGCTTAATAATAAGTTGACGGGTACATTCGATTATTATAACAGAACTACAACAGACATGATTTTGCCTGTAAACGTTCCGCAACCTCCAAACCTAGTACAACAAACGGAGGTAAACATTGGTGAGTTGAAGAATTCAGGTTTTGAATTGTCATTGAATTACGCTGCTATCACCAAACCTGATTTTACATGGACAGTAGGTGGAAATATTGGTACTTACAAAACTCAGGTAGTTAGCTTGAAGAATGACATATACAACTTTGCTGAAACCGGAGTTCTTTATCGTTCATCAATGGGCGCACCAGGACAGAGTGCAGTGCAAACGGTTAGAGTAAAGGAGGGTGATCCATTAGGTCAATTATGGGGTGCTCTATATGACGGAGTTAATGCCGATGGAAGCTATAAATTTGTTGATATTGACGGTGACGGCACGGTAGACCCTACCAGCGATGATGATCGTACTGTAATAGGAAATGGTCTTCCTTCAGCTACGTTTGGTTTTAACAACAGCTTTACCTATAAGCACTTTGATATGAACATTTTCTTCAACGGTGCTATTGGTCATGAATTGCTAAATAGTTACAGAGGATTTTATGAGAATAATGAAACAACGACCATAAAAAACTGGAACATTGTTAAAACCGAATTCTATGATCCTAAAGTGACGAAGGCTAACGTAAACAGCATTCACGTAGAAAAGGCTGACTTTTTACGTTTGAACAACATGTCCATTGGTTACAATGTGCCTCTGGAAAGTGGAGCAGCAGTAAGAAATCTTAGATTCTTTGTTGCTGGACAGAATTTGTTTACGTTAACGAATTATACGGGTGTTGATCCTGAAGTTCGTTATAAGGATACTGATTCGGATGACGGTTTAGCTCCTGGTATTGAGAGAAGATCTACTTACTTCACTACAAGGACATTTACATTTGGTGTGAATCTTGGATTTTAATAATGATGAATATGAAAAGAACATTTTTAAGAAAAATATGGGCAATTGGGTTGGGAATGTCTCTGGTGACTTTCTCGTGTACCAATCTGGATGAAGAATTGTTTGATCAGGTAACGGCCGATAACTTTTTCCGAACGGATCAGGAATTAATTGCCGGTTTGGGTGCCGCCTACTCAAGTTTCGGAGGATTAGGAAACCATTCTAACCTTTGGTCTACAAATGAATTGGTGTCTGATGAATTGATCATCACCACCAAAGGTGGAGACTGGTTTGACGGTGGTGTGCTTCAGCAATTGCATTTGCATACCTTTACACCTGATAACGGTTTCTTTAACAACACCTGGGGCATGCTGTACGGTGGCGTTAATACCGCCAACCGTTTGATTTTTCAATTTGAAGAATTGAAGGCAAAAGGAAACCCTAGTGCCGATGCATTTATTGCAGAACTTCGTGCTATCCGTGCGTTGTGGTATTTTTGGATTATGGATGGATTCGGAAGAGGTCCTTTAGTTACCGATTTTACTGATACCGAAGTGAAGGGAGCTTCTACGCGGCAGCAACTATACACTTTCATTGAGTCTGAACTTAATGCCATTGTTGATGTGCTTCCAACTGCAAAAGACGCAACTACTTACGGAAGGATGACTAAATGGGCTGCCCTATCAGTTCGCGCTAAGTTGTATTTGAATGCCGGTGTTTATACTGGCACACCTCAATATGCTAAAGCAGCAGCAGATGCAAAGGCTATTATTGATGGCGCAAAATTCAATCTGGAGCCAACCTACAAGGATAACTTTGCAGTAAACAATGCCGGTTCAAACGAGAACATCTTCGTTTATCCTTATGACAAAGTTTTCAATGGTGGATTCAACTGGCCAATGATGACCTTGCACTACGCAAGTCAGACGGTCTATAACTTTACCGCTCAGCCTTGGAACGGATACTCTGTAGTAGAGGAATTCTATAACTCTTATTCTAATCCTGTAACGAACCCTGGCCCACAAGGACCTGTTTGGTTAGGTCTAGCCGTTGATGCGAATAACGACAAAGTTCCGGACACACAAGGAACGTTGGATGATAGATTATCTAATTTCGTAGTTGGTCCTCAGTATAAGCCAAGTGGTGAAAAAGCAATCGATCCTGCTTTTGAAGGTATTGATCCTGATGGAACTAATTTGAACTTCACTCCAAAGATCAACGAACTTGGTCCCAACGCATGGCGCCAGGGTGGAGCTCGTATTGGTAAGTATGCCTACGAGCTGGGTGGAACTCCTAATATGAGCAATGACTTTGTAGTCTTCCGTTATGCCGATATTCTTCTTATCAGAGCAGAAGCACTATGGAGAATAAGCAATGCAGACGCTGAAGCTCTAACTCTTGTTAATCAAATTCGTACCAGAGCTAAAGTAACACCTTTCGCTTCCCTTACTGCTGATAATTTTTTGGCAGAACGTGGACGTGAAATGTTTGCTGAAATGACCCGCAGACAAGACTTGATTCGCTTTGGTAAATTTGGTCAGGCCTGGGGTTTTAAACCTGCAAAGGATGCTGCTAGTGTAACTAAGTACTCTTTATTCCCGATTCCAAAGCAACAACTTGATGCAAACAGCAAGTTGACTCAGAATCCTGGTTATTAATTTTTAGATAGTATTATGAATTTAAAAGGCAAGCATGTAATGCTTGCCTTTTTTTGTGCTTTACTGCGTTAATTGGATTATACTTAGCGCTGCATGTTTAAAAACCCCATGGGTGTTCTTAATTTTGGAATCGAGTTGATTTTTATAGTTTAGTGAAATTGAAACGCCTGTTTTACTCCATCCTTCAAATTGTTTTTACAGTCATTACCTTGGTGGCTTGTACAACTGAGCATTTGGAGCTCAGAAGCGATCAATTATTTCGTTTACATGAATCGTCCACTACGGGTATCACCTTCTTAAACGAGCTTACGTATAGCGAAGAATTGAATCCTTATACGTTTCGGAGTTTTTATAATGGAGGAGGAGTGGGGCTTGGTGATTTTGATAATGACGGATTGCTGGACATTTTCCTGGCAGGCAATATTGTCTCGAATAAGTTATACAGGAATAAAGGGAATTTTAAATTTGACGACATTACGGTATCGGCCGGATTGCAAACAGAGCGTGTGTGGAGCACCGGTGTTAGTGTGGTTGATATTAATTCCGATGGTTATCTGGACATCTATGTGTGCAAATCAGGGCCACCCGGTGGGGCAAGAAGGAAAAATGAATTATTCATTAATCAAGGAGACCTTACCTTCAAAGAACAAGCTTCGGAATATGGCCTTGCCTTCGAAGGGCTATCCATACACGCGGCTTTCTTTGACTACGATAAAGATGGGGATCTGGATTGCTATCTCTTAAATAACTCGTTACGCTCCGTAGGTGGATTTGATTTAAGAAAAGACCAGCGAAATATTCCAGATCCGGAAGGCGGCAATAGACTACTTCGCAATGACAACGGCAACTATGTCGATGTGAGTCAGCAGTCAGGTATTTATTCCAGTAAAATTGGTTTTGGTTTAGGAGTTACCATCGGGGACATTAATCAAGATGGCTGGTCGGATATGTTTGTCTCTAATGATTTTTTCGAGAAAGACTACCTGTATATCAATAATCACGATGGAACATTTACAGAGTCTTTAGAGAATATGATCCGGGAAATAAGCCTGGGGTCGATGGGTGCCGACTTTGCCGATATCAATAATGATGGGTTGCCTGAATTGTTTGTAACGGAAATGCTTCCTGAGCACGATGATCGATTAAAAACCACATCGCAATTTGAAAGTTGGGATAAGTATAAGATCGCTTCCGAGCAGGGCTATTATCATCAGTTTAGCAGGAATGCCTTGCAATTAAATAATGGGGATGGCACGTTTTCTGAAATTTCAAGATTGGCAAGAACAGAAGCGACCGACTGGAGTTGGGGTGCTTTAATTTTTGATATGGATAATGATGGCATGAAAGATATTTTTGTTGCCAATGGAATATACAAAGATCTGATCAATCAAGACTATGTCAACTTTATTGCCAATGCCAATGCTGTCAGGGAGATTCTAAGAACAGAGAAGAAAGTGATTAAACGTTTGGTGGATTCAATACCCACGAATCAGATACCAAACTATGCGTTTAAAAATAATGGCGATCTCACCTTTACGAATAAAGCGGCAGATTGGGGCTTGGAAATGCCAACCCATTCCAATGGATCTGCCTATGGAGATTTAGACAACGATGGAGATCTTGATCTTGTTTTGAACAACGTGAATATGCTGTCTTCTGTTTATGAAAACCGATCAAAACAAATCAATCCAAAAAACAATACCCTATCAGTTGCACTACATGGTGAAGGCTTAAATTCATTTGCCCTGGGTGCAAAAATTTTTCTATATGACAGTGGCAAACTCTTTTATCAGGAAGTATCGCCCATGCGCGGATTTATGTCTACGGTGGATTCGCGTTTGCATTTTGGCGTAGGCGCTATAACATCAATTGATTCCGTACGCACGGTGTGGCCCGATGGGAGATTGACGCTATTAAAGAATACCTCATCGAATCAGTTGCTCCACGTTTTTCAAAAGGATGCCTTAGCCTCTGCACCGGTTGTTGAGCGCGAGGCACCTCAAACGGTTTTATCAAAAATAGAAAATCTGCAAGGCGTTTTCTTTGAGCATAAGGAAAATGAGTACGTTGATTTTGATCGGGATCGGTTGCTTTTTAATATGATCTCCAATGAGGGGCCCTGTGTTTGTGAAGGTGATGTTAATCAAGATGGTCTCGATGACTTTTATATTGGAGGAGCAAAGGATCAGGCGGGCGTTTTATTCATACAAAGTACGGTTGGTTTTAAGAAAACTGGTGCAGCGATCTTTGAAAAAGATAAGGACTCCGAAGACACCGATTGTCTATTCTTTGATGCTGATGGGGATGGAAGAGATGATTTATATGTGACTAGCGGTGGCAATGAATTTTCATCCAGTTCTGCCGCTTTATTAGATCGTTTATATATGAATCAAGGTAACGGAAACTTTGATAAATCGACCCAGCCACTTCCGGTATTGACTTCTTTTGAAAGTACCTCAACAGTTTCCGCGGCTGACTTTGATAGTGATGGCGATCAGGATCTTTTTGTTGGGGTTCGGCTCATTCCATTTCTCTATGGCATGCCAGGCAATGGTTATCTGTTGAAGAATGATGGCAAGGGCAATTTTGTAGATGCCACGGTGGAGTTAGCGCCACAATTGCAGCAGGTAGGAATGATTACCGACAGCCACTGGGTAGATTTAAATAATGACCAGTTTACTGATCTGGTCATTGTGGGCGAATGGATGCCAGTAACTGTATTCATTCAGGAGAATGGGAAATTTGTAAATAGAACCAGCGAATTTGCATTGGATGGCACGAATGGTTGGTATCATGCCCTGGAAGTAGGAGATTTCAATAAGGATGGGAAAATGGATATGGCTGTAGGAAATCATGGTTTAAACTCTCGATTTCGAGCCTCTCTGAAAGAACCGGTTAGTCTCTATCTCAACGATTTTGATCGTAATGGAACTATGGAGCAGATTATTTCACGCTTTGATCAGGGCATTTCATATCCATTGGTTCTTAGAAATGATTTGATAGCCCAAATTCCATCCCTAAAGAAAAAATACCTTTATTTTTCTGATTACCGTTTGAAAACCATGGCTGATATTTTTAGCCCTGAGCAACTAAAGGAATCAATAGTTTTGAATGCCTATTCTTTTGAAACCACAGTATTCATAAACAAAGGAAATAGCTTTGAAAAAAAGGCTTTGCCAATGCAAGCTCAATTTTCACCGGTATATTCCATTTTGGCAGAAGATTTTAATCACGATGGAAATCTGGATTTGCTGATGGGGGGCAATTTGCATCGGGCAAAACCTGAAACCGGTATCTATGATGGCAGCTATGGTTTGTTGCTCACGGGTGATGGAACAGGTAGATTTGCGGCAGAAACGTCAACACGATCGGGTGTCTCTCTGAAAGGAGAAATCAGATCCTTAAAATCGATACGCTTTAAAAAAAGGAATGTGGTATTGGTAGGAAAGAGTAATGATCAATTAGAAGTTTTAAGTTATTAACAAGTATTAAAAATGAAAAAGGTATTATTGGGCTCCATTGTATCCATTGCCGTGATGGCAGCCATGATTTCATGTTCAGGAAGTCGCAAAGAAAATGAATCCAGGTATGATAGTTTGTTTTTAGGTATTTCATTAGGAATGGAAAAAAAGGCATTTTATGACCACTGCTGGGAGTATAACAAAAGGAAAATTTTTACGCATGGCCCAACAAACCAGAATGTAGAATATAAATTGGTGGATGGTATTAATAGTCCGGTGAGCATGAGATTTTATCCAACTTTTTACGAGGATAAAATATTTGAGATGCCCGTAACTTTTACTTACGATTCCTGGGCCCCGTGGAACAGGCAGTATAAATCAGATACACTTCTTGTGAATATGCTTAAGGTCTTCAAGAAGTGGTATGGTCCTGACTTCAAGGAATTAGACCACAACACCATGGGAAAGGTGTATTATAAAATGGATGGAAAGAGGAGAATCAATTTATTTATTAAAGATGATCAATTTGTTCAAGCTGTTTTCACTGATTTAAAAGTAGAGAAAGAGCTTAAGAAATTGTCCGAAGAACAATCAAAAAAAGCAAATTAAATAATTAGTACTAAATGAAATGCATAATTTGGATTGTGCTATGGTCAGCTTTTTTATTTTCATGTAAATCGGGAAATAATGCAAATACTTTATTCACCGAAGTGAGTAGTGACCACACCGGAATCGATTTTGCGAATAATCTGAACTTTGATCAAAAATTTAATATTTACACGTACCGTAATTTTTATAATGGCGGAGGCGTTGCCCTGGGTGACATTAACAATGATGGCCTTATCGATATTTATTTCACAGCCAACCAAGGACCTAATAAATTATATCTGAATAAAGGAAACTTTATCTTTGAGGACGTTACCGAAAAGGCAGGGGTTTCAGGAACAAAAGCATGGTCAACAGGAGTAAGTATGGCCGATGTAAATGGAGATGGATGGATAGATATTTATGTCTGTAATTCTGGCGATGTAAAAGGCGACAACAAAGAGAATGAACTGTTCATTAACAATGGCGATTTAACATTTTCTGAAAAAGCAAAGGAATATGGCGTTGCCGATAAAGGCTTTACCACCCACGCAGCATTTTTAGATTACGATAAGGATAATGATCTCGATCTTTATATCCTCAATAATTCCTATCAGGCTATCGGCAGTTTTAATCTGCGCAAGAACGAGCGTCCTAAACGCGATTCATTGGGAGGTGATAAGCTTATGCGTAATGACAATGGTCATTTTACAGATGTAAGCGAAGAGGCTGGAATTTATGGTAGCGTGATTGGCTTTGGTTTAGGAGTAACTGTGGGTGATATTAATAAGGATGGATGGTCTGACATCTACATTTCAAACGATTTCTTTGAAAGAGATTATCTCTATCTCAATAATGGAAACGGCACGTTTAAAGAAACGCTGACAGAACAGATGAAATCAATCAGCGGAGCCTCGATGGGTGCGGATCTGGCCGATATCAATAATGACAGCTATCCGGATATTTTTGTAACAGAAATGTTACCGGCAGATAATGCCAGGATTAAGACCGTGACTACATTCGAAAACTGGGATCGATATCAGTATAACCTCGGCAATGGATACTATCATCAGTTTACCCGCAACATGCTTCAGTTGAACAATGGCAATAATACATTTAGTGAGATTGGAAGACTATGCAACGTAGAGGCTACCGATTGGAGCTGGGGCGCCCTCATGTTTGATATGGACAATGACGGCCTTAAAGATATTTTTGTTGCTAATGGAATTTATCAGGACCTAACCAATCAGGATTATCTTCAGTATGTCTCCAATGAAGAAGTGATTCGATCTGTGATTACAGATAAAAATGTTGATTACAAAAAACTTGTGGAACTGATTCCCTCCAACCCGGTTTCAAATTTTGCTTTTCATAATGAAGGCAACCTCAGTTTTAAAAATAAAGCAAATGATTGGGGTTTGGGTAAGCCAGGGTTTTCAAATGGATCGGCTTATGGTGATATCGATAATGATGGCGATTTGGATCTAATCACTAATAATGTGAATGGGCTGGCTTCGATCTTTCGCAACGAGACTAATATACAAAGATCATTTAACCGTTATTTGAAATTTGAGTTGGAAGGTCTTGGTTATAATTCGTTTGCCTGGGGCACTTCAATAACAATCGCCCACGGTGATAAGATCTTTTATATTGAGCAAATGCCCAACCGTGGTTTTGAATCTTCTATGGACCCCAGACCTAATGTAGGGCTGGGAAAGATTGACACGGTTGACCTGATCATTGTTCGGTGGCCGGATGGAAATGAGACTCGATTAACAAATGTTCTCACCAATCAGGTTTTAAAATTGAGGCAGAAGGAAGGTGTTGAACCAGAAGAGAACAAGAGCGTAGAGGTTGCTCATACTTTTGAAGCATCTGATGCATTGAATTTAGACTACACGCATACTGAAAGTGAGTTTGTTGATTTTGACAGAGATAAATTGGTCTTTCACATGTTGAGTACTGAAGGACCAAGAATTTCTAAAGGTGATGCGAACGGAGATGGCAGGGAGGACTTTTACGTTGGTGGGGCAAAAGATGTTGCTGGTGCAATGTTTATTCAAACCAGCAATGGCTCTTTTCAGGAGCGATCTCAAAAAGCTTTTATTGATGATAAGGCCTCTGAAGATATGCAAAGCGTTTTCTTTGATTCAGATAGTGACGGTGATCAAGACTTATATGTTTGCAGTGGCAGCAATGAATTTTCCACCAGTTCAATTGCCCTGGCTGATCGATTATACATGAATGATGGTAATGGAAACTTCACCAAGTCACTGCAGATTTTACCAACGTTTAATTTTGAGAGCACTTCAGTAGTTAAACCTTTTGATTATGATAAAGATGGAGATAGCGACTTATTTGTTGGCGTGCGCAGTCATCCATTCTTATACGGCATGCCAATGAACGGTTATATATTATCCAACGATGGAAAGGGAATTTTTACGAATATAACAGATTCAATTGCACCTGCGCTGACAGGAGTTGGAATGATTACAGATGCTGTATGGGCAGATATTAATAGTGATGATTTTGTTGATTTGATTGTCGTGGGCGACTACATGCCCGTCAAAATATTTATTCAGGAATCAGGCAAACTCATTGATAAGACTGAATCAATGAATCTTGGGAAAAGTAATGGTTGGTGGAATGCCATTGAAGCAGCAGATCTTGATAAGGATGGTGATATGGATTTTGTGCTGGCAAACCACGGATTAAATTCAAGATTCAGAGCTTCTCTTGATAAGCCTGTGAGTATGTACGTGAATGATTTCGATAAAAACGGAACCGTAGAACAGATCATCTGTACTTTCTATGGTGACAAAAGTTATCCTCTTGTGCTCAGGCATGACCTAACGGCACAGATACCTGCGATTAAGAAGAAATATTTGAAATACGACAACTTTAAGGATCAAACCATCACCGATATTTTTACTCCGGAGGAATTGGACAAAACTGTGAAGTTGGAGGTATATGAATTATCGTCTTGCTTGCTAATCAATAAAGGCAAAGAGGGATTTGCTTTAAAACGTCTTCCTGTTGAAGCTCAGTTTTCTGCAGTATATGCTATTTCTATTGAAGATTTTAATCATGACGGCAATATGGATATTGCACTCGGTGGAAACTTATACCATGTAAAACCAGAAATGGGTCGTTACGATGCGAGCTATGGAACTTTCTTACAAGGCGATGGTAAAGGTAATTTCATTTCAGTGAATACTGATGAGTCGGGTTTGTTTTTAGATGGTGAGATACGTGATATGACCACGGTAGAGGTTGCCGGTAAGAAGTACTTATTGGCAACGCGTAACAATAATTCAATCCTGACATTTAAGGTCAAATAAGTGGGCCTCACAAAAACTCTTCCATATAGTTTTTATGTTTGGCTGATGGTGGCCATGTTAGCTTCTTGTAACGAGGAGGATGGAACGAATAAGTTATTCCAGAGGATGCCATCTGGACAAACTGGAATTAAATTTTCAAACGACATTGAAGAAACAGATCAGTTTAGCATAATAGAGTATTTGTATTTCTATAATGGTGCCGGTGTTTCTGCAGGCGATATAAATAATGATGGGTTACCAGATTTATATTTTTCATCTAACCAAGGTCCAAACAAACTTTTTCTCAATAAGGGTGATTTTAAGTTTGAAGATATTTCTACCAAAGCTGGCGTATCCGGTCTCGGAAACTGGAAGACCGGTGTCACTATGGCTGATGTGAATGGTGACGGATACCTGGATATTTTTAGTTGTGGCGTGGGTGGATACAAGAGTTTTACGGGAAGGAATCAATTATTGATTAACAACAGAGATCTTTCGTTTACAGACAAGACCGATGAATATGGCTTAACTTTTCAGGGGTTCTCTACGCAATCTTCATTCTTCGATTATGATAATGATGGAGATCTGGATATGTATCTGGTTAATCACTCTGTGCATTCGGTGCGATCGTATGGTGATGTTTTACTTCGTAATCAAAGCGATTACAAAGCAGGCGACAAGTTGTATAGAAATGAATTGATTCCATCAGGTAATCCTTCTTTTACGGAAGTGACTTCACAAGCTGGTATTTATAGCAGCCAGGTGGGATATGGATTGAGTGTAGGAATATCGGATCTAAACAATGATGGTTATCTCGACATTTATGTATCTAATGATTTTCATGAGAATGATTACCTCTATATCAACCAAAGAGATGGTACGTTTAAACAGGAGCTGGAAAGAAGTATTCCTCACACCAGTCGCTTTTCAATGGGCAGCGATATTGCGGATATCAACAACGATGGTTGGCAAGATATATACACGCTCGATATGTTGCCCAACGAAGAGGCAGTATTAAAAGCATCTGGAGGTGAAGACCCATATGAAATTTTTCAATACAAACTTCAATTTGGATATCATTATCAAGTTTCGCGAAACGCACTTCAATTAAATCTGGGACTTACCCCAGATCAAACCCTGGCCTTCAGCGATATTGCTCCAATAGCAGGCGTTGAAGCTACCGACTGGAGTTGGGGACCATTACTTGCTGATTTTGATAATGATGGGTTGCGTGATCTTTTCATTGCTAATGGTATTATGAGACGACCCAATGATCTCGATTATATCAACTATATATCGAGCGATTCAGCTCAGCGTTTTCTTTCTGATCAGGCAATGATTGATAAAATGCCATCAGGAAAAGTTCCTAACTTCTTTTTTAGGAATAATGGTGATTTAACATTTGATAATGTTTCCGAAAGCTGGACAACAGTAAACCCAACATTGTCAAACGGTTCAGCGTATGCAGATTTTGATAATGATGGTGATTTGGATTTGGTTGTTAACAATATCAATGAGCAAGCTTCAGTCTACAGAAATTCAATTGATCGGGCTTCTAATTATTTGAAAGTTAAGCTTCTGGGAACTTCATCAAACTTATTTGGAGTGGGAGCGAAGGTCAACGTTTATACTGAAGCGTTAACGTTGACTAATGAATTAATTCCTTCACGCGGTTGGCAATCTAGCAGCGACTACATGCTTCATTTTGGTTTAGGAAAAACTAGTCTGATTGATTCCTTAATTGTGATCTGGCCCGGTGGAAAATTTCAAACGATTAAGTCGCTAAAGCCTAACCAAACGTTAGAATTAAAGCAACCTGACTCACAAGGAAATTGGTATTCTATCCAAAGTCAGAATAAGTCGTTGTTACAAATTGCTGAATCCATTGATTTCACTCATCGTGAGAATGATTTTACTGGTTTCGAAATAGAGCGACTGATACCACATACACTTTCTACACAAGGTCCTAAGGCGGCTGTGGGTGACGTCAATGGCGATCAGCTTGACGATGTATTTATTGGCGGAGCGAAAGGCCAGTCGGGTGTATTGTTCATACAAGATCAGCAAGGAAGATTTAGAACATCCGGGCAAGCGGTGTTTGATTCCGACTCTTTAGCTGAAGACACGAACGCTGTTTTTTTTGATGCCGATGGTGATGGAGAAAACGATTTGGTGGTGGTTAGTGGAGGCCAAGAGCAGGAGGGTGCTATTCCGGAATTACGACCAAGACTTTATGTAAATACCGGAAAGGGAAAATTCAAAAAGGAGGAGGATGCATTTCCTCATCTTTATGTGAATGCAGCGTGTGTAAAACCTGAAGACTTTGATGGCGATGGTGATGTGGATTTATTTATTGGTGGCAGGGTGGTGGCCGGAAGCTATGGAATGACGCCACCAAGTTTTTTATTCATGAATGATGGAAAAGGAAAATTTTCTGATGTAACGCAGAAGTTACCGGTAGCCGCATTAGGCATGATTTCAGATGCATCATGGCATGATTGGAATGCTGATGGAAAAAAAGATTTGATTTTGGTTGGCGAATGGATGCCCATTACGATACTCCTTCAAAATCAGCAGGGAGATTTCATTGATCATACCAACGATTATGGTCTTGAAAATTCTTCGGGGTGGTGGAATACCATGAGTCAGACAGATATTGATGAAGATGGAGACATCGATTTTTTAGTTGGCAATGCCGGACTTAATTCACGATTGCGTGCCAGTGAAAAGGAACCGGTGGAGATATGGGTGGATGATCTTGATTTTAATGGAAGTACCGATCCGATCATCACGTATTTCAATAATCATCAGCGCTATCCCTTCGTATCGCGCGATCAGTTGGTGAAACAAGTGCCGCCCTTAAAACGGAAGTTCTTAAAATACGCAGATTACAGGCACGTGAAATTGGAGGATATCATCGCTTCTGAAAAGCTGAAGAAAGTTGTTCACCGTAAGGCAGCGCTGTTTGCTTCGGTGTGGATCGAAAATAATGGTGATGGAAAATATCAGGTTCATGAGCTGCCAGATGAAGCGCAATTATTTCCTGTTTTTTCATTTGCTGTTCATGATGTTAATCACGATGGTCATGCCGATATACTCGCGGTAGGTAACTGGTTTGCAGTACAACCGGATTTGGGCCGGCAAGATGCTGGCTATGGCTTAATCTTATTGGGCGATGGAAAGGGTAACTTTACACCCGAGCCTATGCACGACACGGGTTTTTGGGTTCCGGGAGAAAGTCGGGATGTGAAGGTTTTACGTATGGGTAAAGGAAAAACGGAGATATTAGTGACTCGAAATAACGATTCTGTTTTAATCTTTAAGCTTTCTCAGTAAAGGCCATTGTCACACGACTGACATTTGATGACTGAAGTCATACTTTATAGTTGGTTATCTATTATTTTTGTGTTTCGAAAATTGATCTATGAAAAATATCCTTAAAGTAGCAGCATTAGCCATACTTATTTCTTCCTGTGCTTCAGATAGCGGAGAGTGGAAGACAAAGACTCAGCGTGCTGATTTCCTTCATCGCTCGTTGAAACAGATTACTGATGTCATTGTTTATGATATTTTCTCACCTCCAGTGGCTTCGCGCATTTATGCGTACAGCAGTATTGCTGCGTATGAGGTGGCCATTCATCAACATTCAAAATACCGCAGTCTGGCCGGTCAGGTAACAGGCTTGGAAGCTGTGCCTCAACCTGAAGCAGGAAAAGAATATTGCTACCCGCTGGCTTCGGTGCAAGCTGCTCTCAAAGTAGGTCGCACACTGGTGTTTTCAGAAGACAAGATGGATGTTTTTTATAATCAGATCATGAAGGAATTTCGCCATGCCGGAGTGCCGGATGATGTGTTTGAACGCTCTGTCGATTACGGTACAAGCGTAGCCGATCATGTGATTGCCTGGTCATCCAAGGATAATTACAAACAGTCGCGTTCGTTTCCTAAATACTCTATTCAGAACGATCTTGCTACCTGGAAACCTACGCCTCCCGCCTACATGGATGCCGTTGAACCCCATTGGAATAAGATGCGTCCCTTTGCTATTGACTCGGCCCAGCAATTTAAACCAGTACCACCCACACCTTTTTCTACTGATAAAAATAGCCAGTTTTATAAAGAAGCTGTTGAAGTACTTGACATGGGTAATAATCTTACTACGGAGCAACGTGAAATCGCTTTCTTCTGGGATTGCAATCCTTTTATGATGAATGTGAAGGGCCATGTGATGTTTGCCACTAAGAAAATTTCTCCCGGTGGCCATTGGATTAACATTACCAATGTGGCATGCAAAAAAGTGAATGCTGACCTTGCGCAAAGCGCTGAGGCGTATGCACGCGTTTCAATAGCACTCGTTGATGCTTTTATGTCCTGCTGGGATGAAAAATACAGAAGCAAACTGATCCGCCCGGAAACATATATTAACCAATACATCGATGAAGATTGGGTTCCTGTTCTGCAAACACCACCCTTCCCGGAATACACCAGTGGCCACAGCATGATCTCAGCAGCTTCTGCCGTTACCCTTACAAAATTATTTGGCGATAATTTCGCTTTTACCGATTCAACTGAAATAGAATTTGGCCTGACATCCAGAAGCTTCAAGTCATTTATTCAGGCTTCTGAGGAGGCTGCCATTAGTCGCATGTATGGAGGAATTCACTATCGACCAGCGGTAGAAGTAGGCATGACCGAAGGGCGGGCCGTTGGAACGTATATACTGCAAAAAATAAGAACACGCAAAGAAGACGCTGCGATGAATTGATCTTTGTTTCTAAAACCAATCAGGTCGGTTATAACTACTATTCCGTACAGAAGTACAATCAATGCATCTGACAGGATATTCTAGTGAATTAAAACTGCCAGTAAAGTTACAGGTTGTTACTGTTAGCCGAAAGGGAAGATCGGTTGGAAAAACAAAGAATCGATTGAAGGTCTGATTGGTGGCCTGAAAATATCCCAGTGCTCTTTCGTTTGGATTTCCTTCACGCACGATGTTGCCAACAATAGCAGCAGGAGGGGTGTCAAAGATAGTGCCCACCTGGTTTGCCACAATGTTTACTTTGCGCCAGTAATCATAGGCATCTTTGGTGATAGAAGATTGGTAAGTAGTAAAATAATGTCGTTCCAAAAAGGACCAATCAATTATTCGTGAAGCGACCAGAAGATTGTTAATGGAAGCAACGGATACTTCTGAGCCATTAAATAAAACAATTCTTTGAGGATCGGCATTCTGAACAACGAAGCAGGGAGGGGGAATGACCCCAAAAGGATCAGGAAAATCAGTAGGCGAGAGGAGAAAAGCTTCCTCAACGCCCCACTTCAAATAAGTAGGGTTGTTCGTTGACAATAATTTACTATTCGAGAATAGTTCGATATAATCCTCAATTACAACCGCACCTTCTGCGTCCGTTAATTCCTTCTTAACGATGTTGTATGAGACAGATTCCTGCACAGCAGGTTCCGGTAATTTTTCCGGAAGTGATTTGTAGGATTCTCCCCCAGGAATATCTATCTGAATGTAATACGTTCGACCAGCAACTCCCGCCACATTCTTCAAATAGTAAGTGCCCAAATTTTGAAAATCTTCCTCGTATAAATAGACGTTGCCAACATCATTATACAACTGAATAGTAGCGCCACTTTCTGGAAAAGGAAGTTGCTCGACATTTGCGGTTCTGCCTAATTGAATAATGTTCTGGTCGCGGATCGTACTTATTTGTCCCGTCACCACCAGAACACCACCTTTTATTTCCACAGGAAAATCAAGGGGTGACAGGCAACTTGAAAGTAAAGTAAATAGCAAAAGCTTAAAAGCATACCTTTTGAAAAAATCAATCCACACGATCTTGCTAAAGGAGCTATGTAAATTCATTTTCAAAATTTAAAGTTATACGTTAAGGATGGCAAAGCAGAACCTAATATCGAAAGCTGATAAGTTTTTGGGATAAAAAAGTTTGACGCAGGTCGTTGATAGAAGACCGAATAGGCATTATCGCGCCCGAATAAATTGTAAATCGAGAACACTAATGAGTCATCAATTTTTCGAATTAAGTTTCCGATCGTGAAAGATAGATCAACACGCAAATAATTTGGTATTTGATATTTATTGCGATCAGAAAAAACCGGTACCACGGTTCCCGATGAAATATAACTGGACTCTACCGCAGTGAAAGGTCTGCCGGTATTGTACGATACAAGAAATGAAAATGCACTACCCGTTCTATAAAGTCTGTTCAAGACAAAATTAAAAATGTGCGGCTTATTATAATTAGATGGGTACCACGCTCCGTCATTAATGGTTTCCGGTTCAAAGGGTGAATCAACTTTTACTTCAGTTTGTGAATAGGTATACGATACCCAACCGGTCCAGCGACCTTTCAGTCTTCTTACATAAACTTCGCCACCATACGCTCTTCCATCACCAGTGAGAAGTTCTGTTTCGATATGACGATTTACATACAGCTCCGGAAAGTCTTTATACTCAACCAGGTTTTGCATTCTTTTATAAAATCCTTCCAGCGATGTTTCCCATTCGTTGTCATTCAGGTTCCAGAAATAGCCTGCTGAGTAATGATCTGCAATTTGCGGAGGTAGATAACCCGTACTCACCTGCCAGATGTCAACCGGGGTAGCGGATGCCGTATTGCTGATCTGATGAATGTATTGGCGCATGCGACCATAACTTACTTTAACAGATTGATTTTTGAAGGTGTTAATCCGCACGGCCAGTCGTGGTTCAAGGCCCCCATACGTTTTTATTTTTTCGAACGAACTGTAATAAACAGAATCCGTTATTGTTGATGCTGACTTTGGAATTCCATCCGCGTAGCGGAAGATTGTGTCCTGTCCAAGATGCATATAACCAGACAATCGAAGGCCGGCTGATATTGAGATACGTTCACTAAGTTGATACTCATCGTTTACAAAAAGTGCTGCTTCCCAACCGTTGTCTTTATTTACTTGCTTTGGAATGAAGGCACTTCCTTCATAGGCTTCCTGACGCTCATCGGTAGGTATATACAAAATTGATTCTGCACCGGCTGTGAAACTGTGCTTGTCGTTTGGTATGTAATTTACGTAGGGCTTCATCTGTAGATAACCCATCGCGTTCTTTAATTGCGAAGCGTTTTGTCCTACGGGATCAATTAACGTAGTTTTAAATTGGCCGTATGAAAATAAAATGGATGGTGAAGCCTTGCGATTAGCTAGTCCTGTCCATTTACCTTGAGCCAGGAAGTTATTCCATTCATATCCAAAACGGTCAGAAAACTTAAATCCATCGTGGCTTTGGTATACTGATGCTTCCAGCGAACTGTTTTCATTTATACTATGGCTGAGGGAAACATAGGCGTCATTGAATGATGCGGAACTGTTGCTTACGTTCGGATCAGAAACTTGCTTTAGCATCCAGTTTGGGTAGGCGATCCTTCCGGATAACAGCAGTGAGGTTTTTGATTTTACAAGGGGCCCCTCTGCCGTAAAGCGTGCGGTGATTGGTCCAACTCCTCCTTGATAGGTCCACTTTTCTTTATCACCTCTTCGTGTGTTAATTTCTAAAACCGAGGAAGCACGTCCACCAAATTGTGAAGGTACAGATCCTTTATACAAACTAAAGTCGCGAATGATATCCTGGTTAAAAGCAGAAACGAATCCAAGAGCGTGCGAGGTGTTGAAGATAGGAGCTTCGTTTAATAACATCAGGTTTTGATCGGGTCTTCCGCCTCTCACATTAAATCCAGAAGCGGCTTCGCCTACCGAACTAACACCCGGCATGAGTTGAAGACTTTTAATAATATCTACTTCACCCAGCAACATCGGCAGTGTCTTTATTTCACCCACACTCATCGTGGTTAGTCCGGAAATGGATTGCTGCACATTGCTGTTGAGGGGCCGCGCCATGATTATTAACTCTTCCAGGTTCACCACGCCTTCCTCCATTTCAACATTAAATAAACCACCCGACAAAACTTTCAATCGAAAGTAGCGAGGTAACATTCCAATATGCCGTACCGTAATTCGGTAGTCGCCTGGAGGCATTTCAAGAGCATATTGGCCGTTGGCATCCGAGTAATCAAAGTATTTGTATGTATCTACGGAAATAGACGCGCCAGTAATTGGGCTGTTGGAGTTTTTGGCCCGGATATTTCCAGTAACCAGAATATTTCTGCGTATATCTAAATTGGCTGAGTCCTTACCTAATGTTTTCCATGGAATTAATTGCCAATCAGTTTGGGCATAACAAACTATTGAAGTCACCGACAAACCAAACAGAATAAACAGTCTTTGAAACAAGATGATGAAGATTTAAGCCAGAGGATTGCTATTACACGAAGAAAGATAGTCTAAGTTGACTTCACATTGAAAGTATTTCATGAGTAACTCAAGCTTTTTGATTAATGGTCAATGCAAACGATTGAATACATTTAATCATGCTTGGAACTTTGCGTTACTTTCCGCATCTTCCAAATTAAAAATCTGGTCAATCCATGTCCTTAAAACCCCAACTCTCCTTCTGGCAGATCATCAATATGAATGTTGGATTCTTTGGCATCCAATATAGTTTTGGGTTGCAACAGAGTGCTGTCAATCCTATCTATGATTTCCTTGGTGCGAGTCCGGATGAAATTCCTTTACTCAATTTAGCAGGCCCTGTAACAGGCCTGATTATTCAGCCAATTATCGGGGCGCTGAGTGATAAAACGTGGCACTCTAAATTTGGTAGACGTAAGCCCTACTTTTTTATAGGAGCGATGATCTGCAGTATCTGTCTTTTCTTTTATCCATTCAGCAGTGCCTTGTGGATGGCGGCCGGATTGCTTTGGATATTGGATGTTGGAAATAATACTGCTATGGAACCTTATCGCGCTTTCATTGCAGATAAACTGAATGATGAACAACGTCCTACCGGGTTTCAAACACAAAGTTTTTTTACAGGCTTAGGTCAAACCCTGGCAAACGTTTCGCTGTTTGTTTTCCCTTTGATTATCATTGGAAAAACGGGAGCCATCCCTAACTGGGTTTTTGCCTCTTTCTTCTTAGGGTCGGTTTGTTCGATCGGAACAATATGGTGGAGTATGAGAACCACCTCCGAGATTGCCCCCACGGAAGAAGAGATCAGGGCCATAGAAAAAAGTAATGAAGGTCAGCCTCATCTGGTTGTTCAGTTTTTTATTTCCATTCTCACCTCTGTGATCGCCTATGTCATGCTTCTTCTTTTATTGTTGCCTTCAATCTTTTATAGATCGCTATTGAGAGAAACACTGGAGGCAACAAAAAAGCATCAGTTCACAAAAATCGTATTTGCTCAGAACATTGAAATCATTGAAGCCATCCTTGAGATGCCCAAAGTAATGTGGCAGTTGGCGTTGGTATACCTCTTTCAGTGGTATGCGTTGTTTTGCTATTGGCAAAATTCTTCCAAGAGCATTGCGCTTTCTGTCTGGAACATACGACCGTCCGACAATAAGGAATTATATGAGCAGGCTGTAAGTTGGGCAGGGCTTGTAAACGGGTGGTATAATATCGTGACGTTTATTTCTGCTTTTGCATTGGTTTGGTTTGTGAGAAAATCATCTCCGAAGATGGTTCATTTTACGTGCCTGGTGCTGGCCGGTATAGGGTTCATCATCTTTCCGATGATTGGCAACAAGTATATGTTATTTCCGGCTATTACCGGTTTTGGAATTGGCTGGGCGAGCATGATGGGCATTCCGTATTTATTGGTCGTTGGCAAAATTCCGAAAGAACGCTATGGTGTGTATATGGGCATTATCAATATGATGATTGTGATCCCCATGATCCTGCAAAGTGTATCCTTCGGATATGTATTGAAAAACTTTTTAGGTAACAATCCCGGAAATGCGGTTTTATTTGCTGGTGTATTACTCCTACTGGCAGCAGGCGCGACCTTGTTCATCAAATCTGAAAAGACAAACATAGAACCCTCCATGAATGTAGCCTCCCATTAAAATAAAATTTATGAACATCTACCTCTCAGAATTTCTTGGAACTATGCTGATCATCTTATTGGGTGAAGGTGTAGTAGCCGGTGTCTTATTAAAAGGGACGAAATCAGAAAATGCCGGATGGCTCACCATCTGCATCGCATGGGGACTTGCCGTAACCATGGGCATTTATGCATCCGGTGTAAGTGGTGCTCATCTGAATCCGGCTATCACCCTGGCATTGGCGGCAACTGGTCAGTTTGATTGGGCCCACGTGACCGGATATTGTGCCGCACAATTTGCCGGAGCTTTTACAGGTGCCGTTTTAGTTTGGTTTTATTATCTGCCATTTTGGAAAAATACTCCTGATGCTGCCACAAAGCTTGCCGTGTTTTCAACCGCCCCGGCAATCAGAAATACCTTTTCAAATTTTGTCAGTGAAGGTATCGCAACCGCATTGTTAGTGTTTGCCATTTTGTTTATCGGTGTGAATGAATTTACTCAGGGCCTTAAGCCATTAGTAGTAGGATTATTAATCGTATCGATCGGTCTGAGTTTAGGAGGCACTACTGGTTTTGCCATAAACCCGGCCCGTGACTTAGGACCGCGTATTGCGCACGCCCTTTTACCTATCCATGGAAAAGGTTCTTCCGATTGGGGCTATGCCTGGATACCGGTTGTAGGACCCATTGCGGGAGGAATAGCAGGCGCCTTACTTTACACTGTAATATTTTAATGAGTTGCCGGTGCCAAGTCACCAGCAACTGGCAACCGCAAACTTGTAACCATTATGTCTCAACCAAAATACATCATCGCACTTGACCAGGGAACAACCAGTTCGAGAGCTGTTCTCTTTAATGAGCAAGGCGAAATTCAAGGAATCGCACAACAGGAATTCCGTCAGATTTTTCCTGCATCCGGTTGGGTCGAACATGACCCGGAAGAAATATGGAGTTCACAATTGGGTGTCCTGGAAAAAGTAATAGCCGACAATCGCATCGATGCAAAATCCATTGCGGCTATAGGCATCACCAACCAGCGTGAGACTACGGTGATCTGGGATCGGAAAACCGGAGAGCCAGTATATAATGCCATCGTGTGGCAGGACAAACGCACCGCGGATATTTGCGAAGAGTTAAAAGCAAAGGGCCTTGCTGATTATGTAAGGAAAAATACTGGACTCGTGATCGACTCGTACTTTTCGGGCACGAAAGTAAAATGGATTTTAGATCATGTGACAGGAGCAAGACAACGGGCAGAGCGCGGTGAACTTGCATTTGGTACCATCGACACATGGCTCATCTGGAAACTTACCAATGGGAAATCACATGTAACGGACTACTCCAATGCTTCACGCACCCTGTTGTACAACATTCGCGACCTGAAGTGGGATGATACGCTATTGAATGAATTACAAGTGCCAGCTTCTTTGTTGCCGGAGGTAAAACCGTCAGCTTCTGATTTTGGAGTTTGGAATTATAACAGTACTTCCATTCCAATTGCAGGAGTGGCGGGTGATCAGCAAGCCGCGCTGTTCGGACAAGCCTGCTTCGAACCGGGCATGGCAAAGAATACGTATGGCACAGGATGCTTCCTGTTGATGAATACTGGTTCCACCATTCAGCAATCAAAGAATGGATTGATCACAACTATTGCGTGGGGGCTCGATGGAAAAGTAGAATATGCGTTGGAAGGCAGTGTGTTCATTGCCGGTGCAGCCGTGCAGTGGTTGCGCGATAGTTTGCACCTCATCGATCAATCAAAAGATTCGGAATATTTTGCTACGAAGGCACTGGGCTCCAATGAAGTTTATGTAGTTCCTGCTTTTGCTGGATTGGGTGCACCCTATTGGGATATGTATGCACGTGGTGCCATTTTCGGATTAACCCGTGATACCGGGAAAGACCATATTATCAAAGCTACACTGGAGTCATTGGCATTTCAGACGAAAGATATTCTGAACGCCATGCAGGACGATGCCGGAATAAAACTGGCCAGCTTAAAAGTAGATGGAGGTGCATGCGCAAATAATATTCTCATGCAATTTCAGGCCGATATTTTAGGAACAGAAGTAGAGCGACCTGAAGTGATTGAGTCTACAGCGCAGGGAGCAGCGTATTTAGCCGGCATACAGATCGGACTGTGGAAAAAAGAAAGCATCATTACCAACAGACGAATTCAAAAACGATTTACTCCGGCCATGGATGAAGCAACGAGAAGTAGATTATACAAAGGCTGGCAGAAGGCAGTGCAACGCACGATGGGATGGATTGATAATTGATTTCTAATTATGAATTCCATATAGATTGAAACTTTAACCTTGAACTCTTAAATAGTTGAATAGATCGTATAACATACAGCAACTCAAAAGTGAATCCTTCGATTTGCTGATCATCGGTGGGGGTATCACCGGTGCGGGCATTGCGTTGGATGCTGCCTCGCGCGGATTGAAAACTGCCTTGGTGGAGAAAAGTGATTTTGCATCGGGTACCAGCAGTCGCTCTACCAAATTGATTCATGGTGGATTGCGCTATCTCAAACAACTGGAGTTTGCACTGGTAAAGGAAGTAGGTAGTGAACGCGCCATTGTCCATCGGCTTGCCCCTCATCTGGTGGTGCCGGAAAAAATGTTGTTGCCCCTCTATGAAAAGCGCGGGTTAGGCTACTGGCTCACATCTATTGGCTTGAAGATTTACGACTGGCTGGCAGGCGTAAAGGAAGCGGATCAGCGAAGGATGCTCACACGTGCTCAAACATTAGCGCATGAGCCCATGTTGAAAACGGATGACGTAAAGGGTGGCGCTATCTATGCTGAGTATCGCACGGATGATGCACGATTGACCATCGGGATTATCAAACTCGCAGTGAGCAATGGTGCACGCATTTGTAATTACACCGAGGCAACTGATTTTATTTATGACCAGGAAAGAATCGTTGGTATAAAGGCATCGGATAAAATCTCCAAGGAAGATTTTGAGATCAAAGCAATTACGGTGGTCAATGCGGCTGGCCCGTGGGTCGATGAACTGCGATCGCTGAATCATTCAAAGAAAGGAAAACAATTACATCTCACCAAAGGTGTCCACATTGTGGTGCCTTACCATCGGCTTCCCGTAAGGCAGGCCATTTATTTCGATGTGCCAGACGGACGTATGATCTTTGCCATTCCGCGAGGACGCACTACCTACATAGGAACAACGGATACGGATTATCAGGGAGATAAGAATCACGTTGTTACCACGCGCGAGGATGCTCACTATTTGATTCAAGCAGTGAATGAAACTTTCCCCTCGGCTCTATTAACGTCTGCCGACATTGAATCCAGCTGGGCAGGATTGCGACCACTCATTCATGAAGAAGGTAAATCCGCTTCAGAGCTTTCACGCAAGGATGAAATCTTTGAATCCAATTCTGGTTTGATATCAATTGCTGGCGGCAAGCTAACCGGATACCGCAAGATGGCCGAGCGAGTGGTCGATAAAGTGATTGACCGCGATTTCTCCGATCGGGATTTTCCACAATGCAAAACAGAAGAATTGATTTTGCCCGGTGGTGATTTCCATGAATATGCCGATGTAAAAAAACTAGAATCGGAATTAGTGAGTCGGCTGGATGCGCTTAACCTTCCCGGAAGTGAGGCGACCAACCTCGTCCATCTCTACGGTAGGCAAGTGCTTCTCATTCTGGATCATCTGGAGAAGAATAAGACCGAACACCCTGAATGTGATCTGATCCTCGCAAAAGCCTGGTTTGCTATTCACTACGAAATGGCGATAAGCCCATTAGATTTTATCAACCGGAGAAGTGGTTTACTGTACTTCAATCATCCTAAAATTTCCCGTTGGGTGCAACCTGTTATTGACTATTTTGCTGCTGAACTTCAATGGTCTGAGACAGAGAAAATAAAACAGCTCGGAGAAGTAAATCAGGCATTAAAGGAAATAGTCAATTTTTGATCTGCCTTAAAAAAAATGAACGTTGAACTTTTGAATACGACACCACAATCATGAGATTTTTTCTTTTTCTGTCAGGCATTATTGTTTTGGTTGGCATAGAGATCGCGCGGGTGTATTTCATCATGCCGTTTCCGGGAAGCCAGAAGGAGAGTGCGATTGAACTCGCGTACTTCTTACATAACAATATTAATCTATTTCGTCTGGCAGGTATACTTTTGATTGCATTCCCTGCCTATCAAATCATTCGGTTCGGTCAGCCTGCCTGGAGATGGACGGCTGTCGCGTTGCTGGTCTTCTGGATGTTCGTGTTCTATAATTCCAACTTTCGTTTGCTCGCAGAAAAAATATTTTACCAGCCCGAGAATAAAATTCTCGTGGATGCATCCGCCAATAAAGTTGCTGATCGCGCTTTGGTGTTGGGTGTTTTAATAAACAAGCAGGCGAAAGCTTATCCGATTGAAATCATTGGCTATCATCATCAGGTACGTGATTCAGTAGGAGGTGAACCCATCATGGTTACGTATTGTACAGTGTGTCGAAGCGGACGCGTATATAGCCCAATGGTAGAAGGAACTCCCGAAAATTTCCGACTTGTAGGTATGGATCAATTCAACGCCATGTTTGAAGACAGTCGTACAAAAAGCTGGTGGCGGCAAGTAACTGGTGAAGCCATCACCGGTCCGATGAAGGGAAAGCAGTTGGAAGAAATTCCTTCTGAACAGATGTCGTTGCAGGCGTGGTTATCACGACATCCCGATTCATACATTTTGCAACCGGATAGTGTATTTAATGATCAGTATAAAGAATTGGAAAAGTATGACGAAGGAAAAATGGAAGGTAGCCTGGAACGAAGAGATTCACTTTCGTGGAAGGATAAGTCGTGGGTGGTGGGTGTGTCGCTGGGTTTGCATGCCAGAGCCTATGACTGGAATGATTTGCAAAACAGGCGGGTGATCAACGATCACATTGAGCAGATTCCGTTACTAATCGCTTTAGAAAATGACAGCGCCACGTTTCATGTGTGGAACCGCGTTGTGTCGGGTGATACTTTAGAATTTGCTTTCAGTGAAAATTTTGAAACCTTGATCGATGTAAATTCAGGGTCTGTTTGGGATTGGAGCGGACGTTGTACGGAAGGAATGCGGAAAGGGTCTTCGCTTAAGGCCGTGCAATCTTATCAGGAGTATTGGCATTCATGGAAAACGTTTCATCCGAATACTTCGCAGTATTTACCCACTACAAATAAATGACGAAGCTAGTATCAAGTTCATTATTTCTTTGGCTTCAGGCCTCAAGCTACAAGCTACAAGCAATTTTAGTTTACGTTGATGATGCTTGCAGCTTGCAGCTAGTAGCCTGCAGCCTTAATTCATCCTTCAAAATTTCTGATAATAATGAGTGAGCGAATCTGGTGGAAAGAAGCCATCGTCTATCAAATTTATCCACGCAGTTTTAAGGATAGCAACAGAGATGGTGTTGGTGATCTGCGTGGCGTAATTGAAAAACTGGATTACATACAAAGTCTTGGTGTAGATGCCGTGTGGCTCAACCCGATTTATAAATCGCCCAATGATGATGGTGGCTATGACATCAGCGATTACTATTCTGTGCAGCCCGAGTTTGGCACAATGGAAGATTTTGATGAGCTGCTAAAAGGTCTGCATCAGCGAAAGTTAAAGTTGATCATGGACCTGGTACTCAATCACTCTTCGGATGAACATCCGTGGTTTCAGGAGTCACGAAAGTCAAAAGACAATGTCTACCGTGATTATTATTTCTGGAAGCCGGGCAAGAATGGAGGCCCGCCTAATAATTGGCCCTCCTTCTTTGGTGGTAGTGCCTGGCAACTGGATGATGCTACCGGTGAATATTATCTTCATCTTTTTTCGCGTAAGCAACCTGACTTGAATTGGGAAAACCCTATTCTCCGTGAAGAGTTAAACAAGCTCATGAAATTTTGGTTGGCTAAAGGCGTAGATGGACTGCGTCTCGATGTGATCTCTGCCATTTCAAAACGCACCGACTTTCCGGATACCGATACACCCGACTTCAACGAAACTATTCGTAAGTATTATGCGAATGGTCCGCGTCTGAAGGAATTTATCAAAGAGGCAAAAGAAAAAGTATGGGATCATTATGATGTGATTACCGTAGGCGAGGGCCCTGGTATTACACCACAAAACGCCAAAGACTACCTCGATGATCAGCATGGGCTGAACATGATTTTTCATTTTGGTCACATGTTTATGGATCAGGGTGTGGGAGGGAGATTTGATCCGATTCCCTGGAAGATGAGGGACTTCAAGCAGGTGTTCAAAACCTGGAACGATGCCTTTAAAGAAAAAGGTTGGGGTAGCGTGTTTCTCGGTAACCATGACTTTGCGCGCATGGTGTCGCGGTGGGGAAATGATCGTGAATTTTGGGAGCAATCTTCGAAGTTGCTGTGTACGTTACTGCTCTCGATGCGGGGCACCACGTTTATTTTTCAGGGTGATGAAATTGGTATGACGAATACGCACCTTTCATCGGTAAGGGAATCAAAAGATATTGAAACACTCAATGGATGGCACGAAGCTCAGAAAAAGGGAATTCCAGAAAAGGCATTTTTAGAGGCCGCTAACTATGCCGGTCGTGATAATGCACGAACACCCATGCAATGGAACAGCGGTAAGCATGGAGGTTTCTCACAGGGCGTGCCATGGATGAAGGTGAATGAGAATACTTCCCGCATTAATGTTGATGCTCAGCAGATTGGCAGTGATTCAATCCTGAATTATTTTAGGGCGATGACGGCCTTGCGCAAGGCTTATCCCGTGCTCACTTATGGAAGCTATCAACCGCTTGAAGAAACTCCAGATTCGCTATTCCTCTATTTCCGCGAAAGCGACAAAGAAAAATTGCTGATTGTTCTTAATTTTTCTGATCAGGTTACTAACTTACCCGACCTTGTGAAGCCTGTGATTAGCCAACGGTTAATAGGCAATTACGCGGATCCCGGAAACGAAGCGGTAGTGCGCCCCTGGGAATCAATAGTGTATCGGTGTACAAAGTAAATGGAATGACTTTCATGAATGATCATCTGTGGGGAATTGACCTGGGAGGCACGAAGGTAGAAGGGGCAGTACTGCAGTCTGCTGCTACTCCCAACGTTCTGTTTCGCGATCGTTTACCTACCGAAGGTCACAAAGGATATGATCATATTATAGGTCAGATTAAGTTGGTGGTTGATAAGATGGAGGCAGCCGTGGGCTATCGTTCGCAAAAGCTGGGCATTGCCACACCGGGCACGCTTGATCCGGGTTTGGGGCTTATGAAAAACAGCAACACCACCAGCCTCAACGGAAGACCCTTAAAAACAGATCTTGAAAAAGTGTTGGGAATGGAAGTGCGCATGGCCAACGATGCCAACTGTTTTGCGTTGGCCGAAGCCAACATGGGCATTGCTAAAGAAAAATATCCGAATGCGAAAGTAGTTTTTGGTGTGATCATGGGCACAGGTGTGGGCGGAGGTGTAGTAGTAGATGGAAAAGTAATCAACGGCTTGCAGGGTATAGGCGGAGAGTGGGGCCACAACTTCTTAGATGCTTCTGGCGGACCTTGTTATTGCGGCAAGACCGGCTGTGTTGAACAGGTAATGTCAGGTCCGGCATTGGAAAAATATTATGAATCGATCAGCGGACAGCATAAAACCATGAGAGAGGTGTATGAACTTTACAAGGCAGGCACTGATCCTTATGCAAAGCAAACGATCGAACGACTGGTTCACTTCTTTGGCCTGGCGTTGAGCGTGGTAGTCAATATTTTAGACCCCGATGTGATTGTGATTGGTGGAGGCGTGGGCAACATCGACATTATTTATACTGATGGAAGAACTTCTTTAGGTAACTATATTTTTAACAACCGGCTCGACACGCCCATACTGAAACCTAAGTTGGGGGACAGTGCTGGTGTATTTGGTGCCGCTTATTTGGTAGCATAACTATGAAAAAAATAGCCGTAGTAGGACCCATCCCGCGCGATCACATCGTGACGCACCAAGGCGACCTCATTCAGAAATGGGGTTGTGTAACTCACCCCGTCATCGCATTATCAGTGCTGGCGGGTAATGATATTGAAATCCTTCCGGTGTCGCATGTACGCACTGTGGACAAAGACAATGTGGCGGAAGTGTTTAAAGGATATAAGGGCATCAACCTGAAACACGTCACTTCGGCCAACGACCAGGGCGATATTATCAGTCTCCGGTTTGTTGATCAGAATAACCGCCTCGAGCGTCAAACTGGATTCATGGATCCGATCGTTCCAGCCGACATGACTGATCTGCTCGATTGTGATGCATTTGTCTTTATTCCCATCAGCGATTATGAGATATCGCTTGATACATTGAAGTATCTCAAGAAAAAAAGTAAGGGCACTATTATTTTCGATGCTCATGGCCCTACAACAGCCTGCCTGGTAAATGGCGAGCGTCAGCGCAAATTCTGGATCGACCGTGATCAGTGGTTGCCGTTTATTGATGTGTTGAAGATGAACCTGGAAGAGGCCCATGCCTCCTGGTTTAAAAAAGAATATGAAACAGAAGATTTCTCTTCCGAGGAATTGGAAAGGGAAGCCATCCGCGAGTTTGCTGAACATTGTCTTTCGCTTGGTGTGAAGTGCGTGTATGTAACATTGGATTCACGCGGTTGCCTTACCTACTTTAAAAAGAGAGGCAAAACAGTGGAGGAACTTGTTGCCTCTATAAAAGTTGATAAGGTGGTTGATACCACCGGCTGTGGTGATTCCTTTGCGGGAGGTTTGTCTTACGGATTGGTAATGGATCCAAAAAATTACATAGGTGCTGCCCTTTACGGGAATGCCTTCGGAGCCATGCGCACGCAGGGAAAAACATTTGAAGTATTTAAATCATTAGAGGAAACCAATAAGATTATTGCCAATGGCCATGTGTAATAAAGTAGTTTCGTATTTATCTCAAAAGATTTCTCGCTCATGATCAAAGCCGCAATTTTCGATCTTGACGGTGTAATCATCGACACGGCCCATTATCACTACATCGCGTGGAAGCGCCTGGCCAGTGAATTTAATATCAACCTCACCATCGAGCACAATGAGTTGCTAAAAGGAGTGAGCCGCATTCGTTCGCTTGAAATCATTCTGGAGTTGGGAAATATTCATCTTTCCGAAGAGGATAAAGAGAAGTATGCCAACAAAAAAAATGCATGGTTTGTAGAATACATTGAGTCGATACGACCGGAAGAAATTTTTTCTGGTGTGAAGGAACTCATTCAAAACATGAGAGACCAGGGAATCAAAGTGGCATTGGCTTCGTCCAGCAAAAATGCACCGCGTGTCATTGAGCTTTTGAAAATCAGTGAACTGTTTGATACGATGGTAGATGGCACGATGATCACTCATTCAAAGCCACATCCCGAAATATTTTTGTTGGCTGCATCGCGATTGGTAGTGTCGCCTGCTGAGTGTGTGGTGTTTGAAGATGCCGAAGCCGGTGTTGAAGCTGCCCTGGCCGCTGGTATGAAGTGCGTAGGCGTAGGCTCACCCGGACAATTGGGCAAAGCCAATAAAGTGATTGCGAAGACGGGTGATTTTCGGATAAGTGAATTAAGTGCCATGTAAGGCAAATATTCTTGCTAAGAAATAATAAACATTGAACCTTGAATTTGAAATCTTGAATTATTAGTTATGAAACAATATCTCAAACAAGATGAGTGGAAAATCATCGAAGAAGGATTAAACCCTCATTACAACAAAATTTCTGAAAGTGTATTCAGCCTGGGCAACGGCCGCATGGGCCAGCGTGCCACATTTGAAGAAGACTACTCCGGTGAAACCCACCAGGGAAGTTATGTAGCCGGTGTGTATTATCCCGACAAAACCCGCGTGGGCTGGTGGAAGAATGGATACCCCGAAAATTTCGCGAAAGTGCTGAATGCACCGAGTTGGATCGACATCAAAATAAAAATTGAAGATCAAACGCTGGACCTCGCTCAATGCAAAGTCGAAAACTTTGTACGCGTGCTCGATATGAAAACCGGCTTGCTACATCGCACCTTCACCGCTACACTGCCCGATGGAAAAAAGGTAGCGGTAGATGCCAGGCGTTTTTGCTCCATGGCCGATGGTGAAATTGGTGCTATCCGTTATCAGATTACAGCATTGAATTTTTCGGGTACTATTG